>WNFV01000049.1_pt1 | contig 114509 bp, 120 predicted proteins | sample 5400101 | NCBI WGS metagenome assembly WNFV01 (sample SAMN13153361, study PRJNA577476) | soil metagenome | isolation source: 115 cm soil or saprolite under grassland replicate 1 | place: USA:California | collected 2016-06-15
CGCCCGCGCCTGGCTCGACGTCATCTGGAAGTGCTGGACCACCAACACCGCCTACGACCCCGACCAACACCGCGCCCTCCAACGGCTCACCAAACAAGATCAACCAATGGCGGCTTGACACAGGGCAACTCACGCCGCCTCCGCGCCTCCGGCGCTGAGCCGCCGCTCGCGCCCGCTGCTGAGCCCATGGTTCGCTCGCTGGCGCGCCCGCTCACGGGAGCGCACCCGCTTCCACCAGGCGGGCGAACCGGCGCAACGCCTGCGTCAGGCTCACCTTCGAGCCGGGCCACAGCACCGGCCAGGCCAGCCGCCCGGCCACGCCCGGCGGCAGCTGGAACCACTCGTGCCAGACGACCTGGGTACGGCCGCCGTCCATCGGCGTGGCCCGCATGACCCCGGGACCGCGCAGGATCCGGCCGGTGTGCACGACGCGTACCTCGTACGGCGGGTCGAGCCGGACCACCCGCATCACGTCCCGCAGCGCCGCCGGCCCGACCGTGGTCACCGCCTCGATGGTGCTGCCCTCCCCGCCGTCCCCCTCGATGACGCGGACCTGGGTGAACGGGATCCACTCGCCCTGCCGCTCCCACGCGGTGAACGCCCGGAACACCTTGTCGGCGGAGGCCCGCACGATGACGGTGGCGGTGACCTCGCCGGCGCCAGGGACCGCGGGCTGCTCGGGGGCGGTCACTTCTCCGCGTCCGCCGCGCCGTCCCCCGCCGGCTTACCAGTACGCGCACCGCTGGCCACCCAGCCGTCCACCGTGGCCGCCGATCCCGGCGCCTCGGCGTCGACGTCGTCCTCGGCATCACCGCCGTCGACCGCGCGGGCCGTGCCGGCGTCGTCGTCGACCGCGTCGTCGGGTTCGCGGTCGGCCGGCGCGGCGGGCGCGGCCAGCGGCTCCTCGGCGGCCGCGGCCAGCGGCTCCTCGGCGTCCGCGGCCAGTGGCTCGGCGTCCACAGGCGGCGGCACGGCGTCCGCGGGCGGCGCGGGCGGCGGCACGGCAGCCTCGGCCGGCGACCCGGACCCGACGGCCGGGCGGTCGTCCGGCTCCGCCGTCTCCCCGGCCGTACGCGGGCGCTGCGCGGCCTCCCGCGCCTGGCGTAGCGCCTCCGCCTCGTCGAGCCGCCCGTGCCGCAGCGCCGCCACCTCGGCCTCCAGGACGCCGATCAACTCCTCCTTGTACCCGACGTCGTAGGCCGCCCGGCGCACCGCCTGGTCGACCTGCGCCATCCGGTAACCGCGAACGGTCGTGTCGAAGCGCAAGGTCCCGAAGTCGGCCTCGGTCAACGGTCGCGCGGTGGGCAGCGGGATCGCCCTGCCGTCGGGCTCCGCCGGATCCAGGCCCTGGTCACGCCCCAGTAACAGGACGGCGACACCCCAGGCGAGAGCCGCGGCCACCAGCGCCACGGCGAGCAGGATCAACAGCTGGCCCATTCGGGAATCGTGGCACGCTTACCGGGCACCGGCGACCCCGGGGCACCCGACCAACCGCGGAGGACGCCTGTGCTGCGACTGGGTCGACGGACCTTCGCCCGGGACGAGTACGCCGTCATGGCGATCATCAACCGCACCCCCGACTCGTTCTTCGACCGGGGCGCGACCTTCGCTCAGGACGCCGCGCTGCGGTCAGTGGCGGACGCGGTCGGCCACGGCGCGGACATCATCGACATCGGTGGCGTCAAGGCCGGGCCCGGTGACACCGTGGACGTGGCCGAGGAGCTGCGCCGTACGGTGCCGACCGTCGCCGCGGTACGCGCCCGGTTCCCGGACATCGTGATCTCCGTCGACACCTGGCGGGCGGAGGTCGCCCGCGAGGCGGTGGCCGCCGGCGCCGACCTGATCAACGACACCTGGGCCGGGGCCGACGAGCGGCTGGCCGAGATCGCCGCCGCCACGGGTGCGGGACTGGTCTGCTCCCACGCGGGTGGGCTGCGCCCGCGTAGCCGCCCGCACCGGGCCGCCTTCGCGGACGTGGTGGCCGATGTGGTCGCCACGGTCACCCGCCTCGCCGATCAGGCCGTCGCTTCGGGGGTACGGCGGGATGGCATCCTGATCGACCCGGCCCACGACTTCGGCAAGAACACCCGGCACTCGCTGGAGCTGACCCGGCGGCTCGGCGAGCTCGTCGACACCGGATGGCCGGTACTGGTGGCAGTGTCGAACAAGGACTTCATCGGCGAGGCCCTGGACCTGCCGGTCGAGGACCGGCTCGAAGGCACGCTCGCCGCGACGGCGGTGTCCGCATGGCTGGGCGCCCGGGTGTTCCGCGCGCACCATGTCCAGCAGACCCGGCGGGTACTCGACATGGTGGCCGCGATCCGGGGCGAGCGGCAGCCGGCCGTGTCCCGCCGGGGACTCGCCTAGGCAACCGGGACCGTGGCGGCGCCGTCGGGTGGCGGTACCACCGGCCCGGCCTCGCCGATCCACCGCGCGTAGCTCTCCGCGGTGTGCAGCCACACCTCGAACAGCTGCGCGCCGGCCCGCCAGAAGCTCACGATCCCCGGGTACCCGTCGGGGTCGGCCCACTTGTTGCGGCAGCGCACCGGCTCGTACCCGGCGTCGGCCAGCGCGGCGAGGACCCGCTCCGCCCCGGCGGCGTACCCCTCGGCGGGCAGCCCGACGGTGTACCGCACCGCGTCCCGGAACCGCCCGAGCACGTCCTCGACGGAGCTGCCCGGGCAGTCGTCGAGCTCCGCGGCGAGCTTGCGCCGTACCGCGTCGGCGGGCTTGCGCCGGTGCTCCCGGCCCAGCAGCGCTCCGCCGGCCGCTTCGGCGATCCCGTCGAGTACCGGGGTCAGCTCGGCCTCGGCCGTCGCGGCCCGGTCGAGGAAGGCCCGTACCAGCTCCTCGTCGATCTCGAGCCGCGCCCGGGGCGCCGCGGGCCGGGATCCCGCCGCTGCCCGCACCGCCGGTGGCGGCCCGAACAGCAGACCCGGTACCCCGTCCACGGACCGCCCGGACGGGTCGGGCGCGAGCGTGGCGAGCCGGTCCACACCCGGCTGGCCAGCGCCGGGTCCGGGTCCACCGCCCGGCGGCGCCGGCGTAACCCCCGGCTGCGCCGGCGGGGACGGGGCGGCTGGCCGGGACGGATCGGCGCGCGCCGGCCCCGGCCGGTTGGCACCCGGCCCGCTCGGTGCCGCAGAGCCCGTGGACGGCGCAAGCGCGCCTTGGGACCGCCCAGCCGGGCCGGTGGACGCCGGCACGACCGCGGGCGACCCGGGAAGACCGGGGCCGGAGCCGGCGACCCCGGCGGCGGAAACGGCACTGCCACCCGCGGCCGGCGGCGGTCCCGCGGCCGGCGCCAGGCCCACGACGGCCGGCGGCGACGGTACGGCGTGGCCGGCAAGCGTGGACCGCGGACGGATGTCTGCCGGATCGCTCCCGGCCAGGGGCGGCGGATCCGACCGGCCGTCGACGCCGAGGAGACCGCCCGGACCGGCGCCGAGGTCCGGCCGGACCGTCGGGCCGCCGCCGGGGTGGGGGATCCGGCGGGCACGCAGCACGGTACCGAGGTGGCCGAGGCGATCACCGGCGCCGCTGCGCTCGACGGTGCGGGCCACCGCGTCCGCGGCCCGGGTCGCAATGTCGTGCGCCCGATCCCGGGTGGCCCGCGCGGCGACGGCTCCGGCGAGGAGCGAGAGCCCGGCCGTGGCCGGCGCGATCGCGGCCAGGACGGTCAGCTCCCCGGCCAGTACCAGGACCGCGCGCACGAGCTGGTACTTGGCGCGCTCGACGACGTCGGCCGTACCGTCGCACACCCCCGCGAGGCCGGCGCACGCCGACGCGAGTACCTCGATGTGCCCGTCGTCGCCGACGGTGAACCCGTCCCAGACCGCCCGCACCGCGTCGGCCGTGGGCCCATCCAGGGCGGACACCGCGCCCCCGCCGGCCCGGTCGGCGTCGGGCAGGACCCCGCGCAGCCCGTCCGCGGCCGCCCGCCACGCCTGCGCACAGCGGCGCAGCGCGTCCTCGTCGGCGTCGGGCCAGTACGGCCGCACCGTCCAAGCGAGCCAGCCGAGCTCGACCGGGATGCCGATCACCGGCGCCAGCGTTCCACGAGCGCGGCGGCCCGGTCGGCGGGGATCTCCTCGATGTCGTACTCGCCGTTGCGCGCGTGGGTACCGAACCGGTCGGTCGGATACCACCGCCCGTCGCGGCGCCACACCTCGGCGACCGGCAACCCGTCCGGCCCGGGTACCCGGCGCAGCAGCGCCAGCGCGGTCTCCCCGTCGATGACGGCGTAGTAAGTGAGTGTCTCCGGCTCGCTCACTCCACGGCGCACGACAACCTCGCCCCGGCCCGGTCGTCGGCGGCCCGGGCCGCGTCGGCGACCGTGCCGAGGTCCGCGCCGATGGCGCCGATCGCCGCACTCAGGTCCGCGAACGCCTGGTGCGCGCGGTCGCGCAGCGGTGCATACCCGGTGCCGAAGGCCCGGCCGGTCGCGTCCCGCCCCCAGCATTCGCCTTCGGCGTCCAGGGCCGTGTGCAGCCGGCTGAGCACGGCGTCGACCAGTCCGGCGACTGCCGCCAAGTCAGGCACCGCGGTGCGGAGCCGGTCGACGTCGACGCGCATGGGCGGCCGGGTCAGGTCCAGCGCAGGACCCGCTTGCGCCAGGCGTACAGCAGGCCGAGCGCGAGTACCCCGACGAAGATGCCCATCTCCACCACGGCCGTGCGGCCGAAGCCGGGCCCGGCGAAGACGACCGCCCACGGAAAGAGAAACACGCTCTCCACCGCGAACAGTACATACAGGTATGCGTACAAATAGTAGCGAATCTCGACCTGTGCCCAGTCGCCGCCGACCGGATCCAGCCCACACTCGTAGTTGACCAGCTTGCCGGGCGAAGCGGTGGGGTGCGCCGGGCGCAACAGCCGGTTGGCGCTGAAGGCCACGACGAAGAAAGCCGCCCCGGCCAAGAGCAACAGGCCGAGGGTCGCATACGAGCCGAGGTAGCCGCTCACGTTCACAGCGTACCGGCTCGATCACGGTTCCCTGCGCTCCGGCGATCGACGAGGCACAATGAGGACGGTATTGGGGGCAATACGCTTGGAGGACTCCGGTGGCGGGAGATCCACGATTCTGGCGTACCGTCGTGGCGTCCGCCGCGATGATCGTGGCCGCGCTGGCCGGCATGGCGCTGCCGGCGGCGGCCTCGGGCGTACCGGCGATGGCCAGCACGGTCGTCGACCCCGGCGACGGCAAGCCGAGTCCGAGGTGTCACCCCAAGCCGACATGCAAGAGCGACGAACCGACCTCGTCGCCCACCCAGACCAAAGATCCGACACCGACCCCGACGCGGCCCGACGCCACGCAGCCGACCGATGGCGGCGGCGGTGGTTCCGGCCCCGGCGCAGCCGGGCCCGGCGCGACCGGTCCGGGCGGCCAGCCGCTGCAGCCGGGACGGGCCGGGCAGCCGGCCAACGGCGGCGGGGGCGGCGGGCCGGCCGGGGTGCCCGCCCCGATCCCGGCGCCGGCCGGCAACGCCATTTCCAACGACTCGGGCTCCGGCCCGGACGGTGGCGGCGGTACCCGGGCACAGCCCGCCCGCACCTCCTCGCTCTTCTCCGCGGCCCGGCCGATCTGGCCGTTCCTGTTGGGCGGTACGCTGCTGATCGGCCTGATCACCACCGGCCTCCTGGTGACCTTGCGAGACAAGCCCTCCCGGCCCGGTCGCGGTGAGCCGGTCGGCCCTGTCCCTTCATCCGATCGGGCGGTAGCGTCACCTCGCGGCCCGATCAGGATGGAGTGGATTGAGCCGTCAGATTGACCCCGACCCGCGTGAACCGCCTCGATGGAACCGACGTGTTCAATCAGTCGGACGTGAGACAGGGCTCTGTAGGAGAACCGAAGTACGCTCGAAAGTGATATGACGCATCTAGCGGGCCGGCAACAACGATGTTAGACACCCGCATTCGCGTAGCCGCCCGCAGGGAGGTCACACGTGGCCAAGAAGGTCCAGCAACTGGATCGGGTGGTCATCCGATTCGCTGGCGACTCCGGTGACGGTATGCAGTTGACAGGTGACAGATTCACCTCGGAGACCGCACAGCTCGGAAACGACATCTCGACTCTTCCCAACTTCCCCGCGGAGATCCGGGCACCGGCCGGTACCCTCCCCGGGGTTTCCAGCTTCCAGGTGCATTTCGCCGACACCGACATCCTCACGCCGGGCGACGCGCCCGACGTCCTGGTCGCGATGAACCCGGCGGCGCTGAAGGCCAACCTGCCCGACCTGCCGGGCGGCGGCCAGATCATCGTCAACACCGACGAGTTCACCAAGCGCAACCTGGCCAAGGTCGGCTACGACCGCAACCCGCTCGAGGACGGTTCGCTCGACGGGTACGTGGTCCATCCGGTCGCGCTGACCAGCATGACGGTCGGGGCCCTGGCCGAGGTGGAGATCTCCAAGAAGGACGCCGAGCGGGCCAAGAACATGTTCGCCCTCGGCATGCTCTCCTGGCTGTACTCCCGGCCGTACGAGTCCACCATCCGGTTCCTCGAGCGCAAGTTCGCCAAGCGGCCGGAGCTGGTCGCGGCGAACATCGCCGCCTTCAAGGCCGGGTGGAACTTCGGCGAGACGACCGAGGACTTCGCCGTCCGGTACGAGGTCAAGCCGGCCCGGATGACGCCGGGCAACTACCGCAACATCACCGGTAACACCGCCCTGGCCCTGGGCATGGTCGCCGCGCGGGTGCGGTCCGGGCTGCCCGTCGTCCTCGGCGCGTATCCGATCACCCCGGCCTCGGACATCCTGCACGAGCTGTCCAAGCACAAGCGGTTCGGGATCATGACCGTACAGGCCGAGGACGAGATCGCCGCGGTAGGCGTGGCGCTGGGCGCCTCCTACGGCGGGGCGCTCGGGGTCACCTCGACCTCGGGTCCCGGCGTGGCCCTCAAGAGCGAGACCATCTCCCTGGCCGTCGCGCTGGAGCTGCCGCTCGTCGTCATCGACGTGCAGCGGGCCGGCCCGTCGACCGGCATGCCGACCAAGACCGAGCAGGCCGACCTCAACATGGCACTGTTCGGCCGGCACGGCGAGGCGCCGGTCGCGGTGATCGCCGCCCGGTCCCCGGTCGACTGCTTCTGCGCCGCTCTGGAGGCGTGCCGGATCGCGCTGACCTACCGCACGCCGGTCCTGCTGCTGTCGGACGGCTACATCGCCAACGGGTCGGAGCCGTGGTTGCTGCCCGACATCGAGGAGCTGCCCGACCTGCGGGTCGAGTTCGCCACGGCACCCAACGCGGAGGACGGCACCACGTTCCTGCCCTACCTGCGCGACCCGGTGACGCTGGCCCGGCCGTGGGCCATCCCCGGTACCCCCGGGTTGGAGCACCGCATCGGCGGCCTGGAGAAGGCCGACAAGACCGGGGACATCTCCTACGACTCGGCCAACCACGACTTCATGGTCCGCACCCGCGCGGCGCGGATCGAGGCGATCAAGGTACCCGACCTGGAGGTCGAGGACCCCGACGGGGACGCCCGCGTCCTGGTGCTCGGCTGGGGCTCCACGTACGGGCCGATCGGCGCGGCGACCCGGGCCCTGCGCCAGCGGGGCATGCCGATCGCCCAGGCCCACCTGCGCCACCTGCACCCGTTCCCGACGAACCTCGGCGACGTGCTCAAGCGGTACGACAAGGTGGTGATCCCGGAGATGAACCTGGGCCAGCTCGCCCACGTCATCCGGGCCCGGTACCTCATCGACGCCATCCCGTACAACCAGGTCCGGGGCCTGCCGTTCACGGCCGCGGAGCTGGAGAGCATGCTGGAAGAGGTCGTGAAGAATGCCTGAGACCCCGGTCAAGCTCAGCGTCAAGGACTTCAAGTCCGACCAGGAGGTCCGTTGGTGCCCGGGCTGTGGTGACTACGCGATCCTGGCCGCCGTGCAGTCGTTCATGCCGGAGCTGAACATCCCGCGGGAGCGGATCGTGTTCATCTCCGGCATCGGCTGCTCGTCGCGATTCCCGTACTACATGAACACCTACGGGATGCACTCGATCCACGGGCGCGCCCCGGCGATCGCGACCGGCCTGTCGATCTCCCGTCGCGACCTGTCGGTCTGGGTCGTCACCGGCGACGGCGATGCGCTGTCCATCGGCGGCAACCACCTGATCCACGCCCTGCGGCGCAACGTCAACCTGAAGATCCTGCTGTTCAACAACCGGATCTACGGGCTGACCAAGGGTCAGTACTCGCCGACCTCCGAGCTGGGGAAGATCACCAAGTCGACGCCGGTCGGGTCGGCGGACTCGCCGTTCAACCCGCTGTCGCTGGCGCTGGGCGCGGACGCCACTTTCGTCGCCCGGACCATCGACTCCGACCGCAAGCACCTGCAGTCGGTACTGCGCGCGGCGGCCGACCACAGCGGCTCGGCGTTCATCGAGATCTACCAGAACTGCAACATCTTCAACGACGGCGCCTTCGACACGCTCAAGGATCCGCAGACCCGGGACGACTTCCTGATCCGGCTGGAGCACGGGCAGCCGATCACGTTCGGCGCCGACGGGCAGTGGTGCGTGGTCCACCCGCCCGGGGCGTTCGGGCTGGAGGTCGCGCGCACCGCGGAGACGCCCGCCGACCACGTCCTCGTCCACGACGCGACGGTGCCGGAGCCGGCCTACGCCTTCGCCCTGTCCCGCCTGCCCAACCTGGACCTGCGGCACACGCCGATCGGGGTCTTCCGCAAGGTCAGCCGCCCGTCGTATGACGACCTGGTCCGTGACCAGATCGCCCTCGCGGAGGAGAAGCGGACCCGCACCCCCGAGGAGGAGCTGGCGGCCCTGCTCAACTCCGGCGACACCTGGTCGATCCACTAGCCCACCGCGATCGCCTCGCCCGGCCCCGCCGGGCGGGGCGAGGCGCGTCGGGACGCGTCGGAGAAGCGCAGCGAGTCGGCCGCCAGATCGGGGTGCTCCACGGCCAGGGCCTGGGCGACCGCCTGGTCCAGGGTGAGCGTGGTGCCCTCGGCGTAGGCGGCGTCGAACGCCGCGTCGCCGAGCGCCGCCCGGATCTTGGTCTGCCAGGTCGTCCAGTACCCGACGGTCAACCGGCTCGGGTGGCTCAGACCGGCACCGGCGGACTGCGCGGCGCCGAAGAGCCGGGCCGCCAGGACGTGGTCACCGGCCAGCGCGCAGCGCACCCCGAACGCGTTGATCACCTCGCAGGCGCGGGACAGGAAGCCGTACCCGACCCGCCAGCGCAGCGCCACCGCCAGGTGCTCGTGCGCGGCCACCAGATCGCCCCGGCCCAATGCCACCAGGCCGAGCAGCAGGTCGACGGTGCGCCGGCCGCGCTCGGCCGGCCGGGCCGCCTCGATGGGCCGGGCGGCCGCGAGAAGCTCGGCGGCCTCGTCCAGCGCGCCGCGCCGCCAGAGCAGCTCGGCCAGACCGTACACGGCGGAGAGCGCGTCGACGGTGACGCCCTCCTGCCGGGCGTACTCGATGGTCTCCCGGCACACCCGCTCCGCGGCGGCGAGCTGCCCCACGGTGCGCAGGTACCCGGCCCGGCCGGCGCGGACCCGGACGAGCAGTCCCGGGTCGCCGGCTCGGCGGGCGGCGGACTCGGCCCGGCGCACGAACCGCAGCGCCTCCCCGTGCTCACCGTCGATGCAGGCGTGCAGGGCGTGCATATGATACGCGGCGGCCAGCTCGGCGTCCGGGATCTCCTCACCGGTCACGGCCATCCGCTCGTAGAGCCGAAACAGCCACGTCCGGCCCTCGCGGGCCAGGCCGCGCTCGCGCCACCACTGTTCCACGCCGGCCGCGATCCGCAGCCCCTGCCGGGCGCTGCCGGCCGTGGCCGACGAGCTCAACGCGGCGCGTACCTCGTCGGCCAACGGATCCAGCGCGTGCATCGACAGGGTGACCGGGCGCTGGTCGGCACCGAGGTAAGCCTGCTCGACGGCGTGCTGCGCCCAGGCCGCGTGCCGGTCCCGGGCCACGGCCTCCTCGCCCGCGTCGGCCAGCCGCCGCGCGGCGTATGCCCGGATCGGGTCGAGCATCCGGTAGGTGGTACCCGACGGGGTGACCTCCGCCTGCACCAACGACTTGTCCACCAGGACGGACAGGGTGCCGAGCGGGTCGCCGGACATCAGCCATTCGACGGTGGACAGGTCCACCCGGCCGGCGAAGACGGACAGCCAGCGCAGCAGCCGGGCGGCCGACGGGGCGAGCGTGCGGTAGGACCAGGTGACCGCGGCGTGCATGGTGGCGTGCCGGTCGGTCGCCGCGTCGTCCACTGTGGACGGTGTGGCCAGCGGGTCGTCGAGCCGGGCGGCCAGCTCGGTCGCCGACAGTACCCGTAGCCGCGCCGCCGCCAGCTCCAGCGCGAGCGGCAGGCCGTCCAGCCGCTCGGCGATCTGACGCAGCGGGGTCAGCTCGGGCCGCTCCGGACGGCGCCCACCCCGCGCCGCGGTGGCCCGGTCGAGCAACAGCTCCACGGCCTCGCCCGGGGTGCCGTCGGGCGCCGGGCGCAACGACAGCGGCGGGATCCGCCAGATCACCTCACCGGGCAGGCCGAGCGGTTCCCGGGCGGTGGCCAGCACTTTGGCCGAACGGCTGCCGACCAGCAGCCGGCCGACGAGCGCGGCGGTGGCGGCCGGTTGCGCGTCACAGGTATCCAGGACGAGCAGGAGCTGCCGGTGCTGCGCGAACTCCACGACCGTGTCGAGGACCGACCGGCCGGGCTCAGGGCGCAGGCCGAGCGCGGTGGCCACGGCACCGGGGACGAGTTCGGGGTCGGTGACGGCGGCGAGGTCGATGAACCAGACCCCGTCGCGGTACTCCTCGGTGACCGCGGCGGCGGCCTCGACCGCGAGCCGGGACTTGCCGGCCCCACCCGGCCCGACGACGTTGACCAGCCGGCGCGCGGTGACCAGCCGGATCAGCTCGGCCCGCTCGGTGGTGCGCCCGATGAACGTGGTCACCGCGCCGGGCAGGTTGTGCCGCGCCTCGGCGACCGTGCGGGGACGGGGGAACTGCCGGGGTAGGCCGGTGGACACGAGCTGGAACAACCGTTCCCGGTCGTCGAAGCCGCGCAACCGGTGCAGCCCAAGGTCGAGCAGCCACGCGCCGTCGACCAGGTCACCCGCGTGCCGGGCGGTCGCCGCCGAACAGAGCACCTGGCCGCCGTGGGCCGCCGCGGCGATGCGCGCGGCGCGGTGTACCTCGGGCGTGGCGTACTCGCCGCCGTGCGGTTGGGCGAACCCGGTGTGCAGGCCCATCCGCACCAGCGGCCGAGCCTCGGGCGCCGGCCAGGCGTGCGCGGACAGCGCCCGCTGCGCCTGCGCACACGCGGTGAGCGCGTCGCGCGCGTCGGGGAACGCGACGAACAGCGAGTCACCCTCGCTGAACAACGGGGTGCCGCCGGAGGCGGAGAGGGTACGCCGCAGCAATCGGCGGTGTTCGGTCAGCACGGCGCGGTATGCGGCACCCAGCATCCGGGCCAGTCGGGTCGAGCCTTCGATGTCGGTGAACAGGAACGTCACCAAGCCCTTTGGCAGGTGCATCCGTACCGACACTGGTGAACCTCCACGCCCCTGGGAAGTCGTGCTTCATGTTTTCGCAGGCCCACTAGCTGCCACATCATCAGAACGGTCGGCACGGATCCCCCCGAGGTCGAACCTTGGGACGAACGACGACGGACCTGCCGAACGAGCGGAAGGCGTGGGGAACTACGGCTGGCGTAACGAGAACCGATCGGCCGGGTCGTGGTCGGTCAAGCCAGAACCCGACACCATCCGGTCGGCTGGTTTACCTAACAGCCGCAGGCGCCGCCGCAGCAGCCACCGCCACCGGTGGCCGGTGCGTCGCCGGACAGGCGGGCCGTGCTGGCGCCGCCACCGAGCGCGACGGTGGACAGCAGCTTCACCGTATCGTCGTGGCCGACCGGGCAGGACGCGGGGGCGCGCGACTCGCTCATCGGGCGGCTGACCTCGAAGGTGGCGCCACAGGCGCGGCAACGGTACTCGTAGCGCGGCATGCGCACCAGAGTACGACCGACCGGCGGATAACCCCGAATCAATGCAATACTCGACCGCGTGACCCGGCGTCCTCCCCTCCGCTCGGCCACCCCCGAGGCGCCCGGTGCGGTCCTCGGGCCGCGGCCGTCGCCGCAGCAGCCGTCGCCGCAGCAGCCGTCGCCGCAGTACCCGCAGCCGCGGGCCGCGGCGCAGCCGCCCGGCTCCGCGGACCGGTCGATCCTGTCCGGCCGGTCCATCCTGTCCGGCCGGTCCATCCTGTCCGGACCGTCGATCCTCGGCCGCCGGCCGGTATCCGGTGCGGCTGGGCGGACCCCGCTCGGCACCGGGATGCCCGGCGGCGGGCCGCCACCCGGCCGGCCGGGCGCGATCCCGATCGTGCGCCCGGCCGCGGCGCCCATGCGGCACCGCCGCCCGCTGCATGACCCGCTGCTGCGCGCCTCGCTCACCGTGGGCCGGCACGCCCGGTCCGGCGGCCGGGCGCTGATCCGGTGGAGTCACCGGCCGAGCGGGCGGTTCGTGGTGCCGCTGGTGGCGATCGTCGCGCTGCTCGTGGCGACCGGTGCGGGGGGTACCTTCGCCACGCGCGCGGGCGCGCCGGCAGTACACCGGTCGCCGTCGGCGAGCGCGTCCGCGCCGACCGGTGCCGACCCGACCGCAGCGGTGCCGGGCGACGGTACGGACGCCACGCTCGACCCCAGCGGTTTCCTCGGCGCCGGCCAGCAGCCGGCCCGTCCGCCGGACGCGATGGCGGCGTGGGCCAGGCGGTACGCCGCGGCGGTCGGCATCCCCGACGTGGCGCTGAAGGCCTACGGGTACGCCGCCGCGCGGGTCGCGCTCGACCTGCCCGCCTGTCACCTGGCCTGGACCACGCTCGCCGCGATCGGAAAGGTGGAATCCGACCACGGGCGGGCACACGGGGCGAATCTGGAAGCCGACGGCAACGCCCTGCCGCCCATCGTCGGCTCGGCGCTGGACGGCAAGGACGGCCGGCTGCTGGTGCCCGACAGCGACCAGGGCCGCTACGACCGGGACCAGACCTACGACCGCGCGGTCGGGCCGATGCAGTTCATCCCGCGCACCTGGCTGCAGTACCAGATCGACGCCGACCAGGACGGCCGGGCCGATCCCAACAACCTCAACGACGCGGCCATGGCGGCCGGGCGGTACCTGTGTGCCGGCGGCCGGAACCTTGCCACAAGCGGCGACTGGTGGGCGGCCGTGGAGTCGTACAACGCCGTCCCGACCTACGTGCGGTCGGTCTTCGACGCCGCCAACGACTACGGGCTGCGGAGCAGGTCTGTCGCGTAGCGTTAACCCGATCTCCCACAGCGTAAAGATTCGACTGGTTAGTACTTTCGCGGAACGTGCTTTGTCTGCAAGCTAGACGGGTGATGGTACGCGAGTGGGATCCTCGAACCGCGCCGTCCGTCGAGATCGAAGCTGTGCTCAACTCGCTGAACGCGGCCCTGGCGGCCGATCTCCCGGATGATCCGCAGTGGCGGATCGACTCCTTCCGTGAGTACCTCGCGGTGACGATGCCCGGCGAGCGCCGGGTCTGCTGGCTGGCCGAGTCCACACCGGGCGCGGCCCAGCACGGCGATGGCCTGCTCGGCACGGCCAACATGCTTCTGCTGGGCGACATCGGGGTACTGGAGATCATCGTGGACCCGGCCGCCCGGCGGAAGGCCGTCGGGCACGAGCTGCTCGCCGCGGTCGCCCAGCGCGCTTACGCCGAGGGGTTCACCTCGGTCGGCGTGGAGGTCATCGGCGACACCCCGTCGGTGAAATTCTACGAGCACTACGGGTTCCAGTGTGCGTTCGTGGAGATCCGCAACGTGCTCCCACTGTCCACTGTGGACTGGCTACGCCTGGGCGAGCTGGCGCGCGGGATCGCCCCCGGTTACCGGATCGAGTACTACCCCGGCGGACCGCCGGAGGAGCTGTACGAGGCCTACGCCGAAGCCAAGGCGATCGTGCGGGAGTCCTACGACTCCACCGACCTGGAGCTGCGGCCCAGCTCGTACGAGCCGGAGCGGCTGCGGGCCAGCCTCGCCACGCTGCACGCCCGGGGACTGCGCCCCTACATCGTGGTCGGCATCCACGAGCCGAGCGGGAAGATCGCCGGGCTGACCGAGGTGGTGGTGGCCGTGCAGCACCCGTCCCGCGCGGACCAGTACGACACCGTCGTCGTACCCGCCCACCGCGGCTACGGGCTGGGCCGGGCACTCAAGGCCCGGATGCTCTTCGAGCTGCGCTCCGCCGAACCCCGGCTGACCGAGGTGCAGACCTGGAACGCGTTCGAGAACGAACCCATGCTCAAGGTCAACTCGGAGCTGGGCTTCCAGCCCGACCGCCAGTGGTGCGAGTACGAGGCCGACGTGGCCGATCTGGTCCGCCGGTTCGACAGGCACCGCTGACGATCAGACGACTACCGCGCGGACCCGCTTGGTGAGCTGACCGCCGGCCCGCCACGCCCAGACCTCCTCCGCCTCCGGCGGACCGAAACGCAGGAACCCGGCGGACTCGACATCGACCGCGAAGCAGTGGTAGGGCTCGGTGGGCCGCCACTGGATCCGGGCGAAGATCGCGTCCTCGTAGGCCTGCTTGGTCGGCCGGTCGGCGACCTCCACGAGCCGGCCGTAGAGCTTGACGTCGCCGTCTGGATTGTCCTTTCCCGGCGGCCAGCTGTGCACCGTCGCGCGCGGATCGCGGCGCAGGTCCAGCGCCTTCACCGAGTTGGGGATCATGCCGGTCAACAGGTCGTCACCGGCGAAGTCGCACTCCACCGCGCTGATCCGCGGAGTGCCGTCAGTGCGCAGCGTGCCCAGGAGCACCAGCTGGTCGCGGCGAAACCGGGTCTCGGCCAGCTCGGCCAGCTCCGGACACTGTCGGGCGAACTCCCGCCATCGCATCACGTACCTCCTGTCCTCATCGCCAACGTAGGACGGGGGTGTGACAGGAACTCAGCGCCGCTGCCCTCGCTCACGGCAGCAGGCGGGCCGCCTCCTGGGCCCAGTAGGTCAGGATGATCTGCGCGCCGGCCCGGCGGATCGAGGTGAGCGTCTCCAGCATGACCCGCTCGCGGTCCAGCCAGCCGTTGGCGGCGGCCGCTTCGACCATGGCGTACTCCCCGGACACCTGGTACGCCGCCACCGGAACGTCCACAGTGGATGCCACGGCGGAGACGACGTCGAGGTAGGGCAGCGCCGGCTTGACCATCACGATGTCCGCGCCCTCGGCGACGTCGAGCGCGACCTCCCGCAACGCCTCCCGGGCGTTGGCCGGGTCCTGCTGGTAGGCCCGCCGGTCACCGGTCAGCGCCGACTCCACCGCATCGCGGAACGGGCCGTAGAACCCCGAGGCGTACTTCGCCGCGTAGGCCAGCACCACCACGTCGCGGTGCCCGCCCGCGTCCAGTGCCCGGCGCACCGCGCCGACCTGGCCGTCCATCATCCCGGACAGCCCGACCGCGTGGACCCCGGCCGCCGCCTGCGCGACCGCCATCAGCACGTACCGCTCCAGCGTGGCGTCGTTGTCCACGTTGCCGTCTGGTGCGAGGACCCCGCAATGCCCGTGCGAGGTGAACTCGTCCAGGCACAGGTCGCCCATGACCACGGTCGCGTCGCCGACCTCGGTCACCACGTCACGGATCGCGACGTTGAGGATGCCGTGGGGTTCGGTGGCACCGGAGCCGATCTCGTCACGCGAGGCCGGTACCCCGAAAAGCATCAACCCGCCGACCCCCGCCTCGACGGCGGCGACCGCGGCCTTGCGCAGTGACTCCCGGGAGTGCTGGACCACCCCCGGCAGCGAGGCGACCGGCCGCGGCTCGGTCAGCCCCTCCTTGACGAACATGGGCAGGACCAGCTCCCGCGGCGCCACCGTGGTCTCGCCGACGAGGCGGCGCAAGGCCGCCGTGCGCCGCAGGCGTCGTGGCCGGACATCCGGATAGGTCACCGGCGCACTCCTCTCCTCAGGACCAGTCAACGGTACGCTCGATGCCCGTCCCCGCACCTGCCGGGCCTGTTCCCAGGCTCGATCGGTCCCTGGGAGCAGTTCTGGCTCGACGACTCCGGACGCGACACCGGCCCGGCGCACGCCGGGCCCGGTGCGGTCACGGTCAGCGGAAACGCAGTGCGGTCGGCCCTTGCACCTTGGAACCGCGCCGCTGCTTGGCCGGCATCGCGGCGAGTTTCTCCCGCAGCTCCACCGCGTAGGACGCCAGCGCCTCCACGAGATCCGGCACGGAGGCATGCGCCGGCTGCACGTCCACGCGCAGGCCGAACTCCACGGCCGTGTCGGCGGTCTTCGGTCCGATGACGGCGACGACGGTACGGGCGTGCGGCTTGCCGGCGATCCCGACCAGGTTGCGCACGGTCGAGGAGGACGTGAACAGCACCGCGTCGAACCCGCCGGACTTGATGGCGTCGCGGATCTCGGCCGGCGGCGGGGCCGCGCGCACGGTGCGGTACGCGGTCACGTCGTCGACCTCCCAGCCGCGCTCGGTGAGCCCGGCGGCGAGAGTCTCGGTGGCGATGTCGGCGCGGGGCAGCAGGACCCGGCCGACCGGGTCGAGCACCTCGTCGTGCGGGGAGAACTCGGCGAGCAGGCCCTCGCTGGACTGCTCCCCCGCGGGGACCAGCTCGGGCTGGATGCCGAAGTCGCGCACCGCCGCCGCGGTCGCCTCGCCGATGCACGCGATCTTCACGCCGCCGAAGTGCCGGGCGTCCAGGCCGTGCTCGGCGAACTTCTCCCATACCGCGCGTACCGCGTTGACCGACGTGAACACCACCCACGCGTACCGGCCGTCGACCAGGCCCTTGATGGCGCGCTCCATCTGGGCCGGGGTGCGCGGCGGCTCGACCGCGATCGTCGGTACCTCGCACGGGATCGCGCCGTAGGCGCGCAGCCGTTCGCTCATCGCGCCGGCCTGTTCCTTGGTGCGGGGCACGAGCACCTTCCAGCCGTACAGCGGCCGGTTCTCCCACCACGACAGCTTGTCCCGGGCGGGAACGCCGGCGCCGAGGGTCAGCACGATCTGGCCGGCGTAGCCGAGCGCCGCGGACACCATGCTGTCCACAGTGGACGACGTGGTGTGCTGCGTCTCGCCGGTACCGTCGCCGGTGATGGCCACCGGACTCGCCGGGTCGAGGCCGGCGGCCAGCAGCCCGTCCCGGACCCCGGCCAGCTCGCCGGCCGGCGCCGACAGCGCGACGGACCCGTGCACGGCGGCGGCCACCAGTGCCGGGAAGTCCACAGTGGACAGGGCGTCCACGTCGGCGGTGACCCGCACGCCGGTCAGCGGTACCCCCGCGTAGGTGGCCACCCCGGCGGCCTGGCCGATGCCCGGTACGACCTCGAAGGGCACGGCCGTGCGCGCCACGGCCTGCACCTCCCGGACCACCGACTCGTGCCCGAAGGGATCGCCGGCGACCAGGTGCACCCCGTGCAGCCCGGACCGGGCCGCGGACAGCAGCACCTTGGCCACGTCGCCGGAGGCCCCCTCGGCGGGCGAGAACTGGGTGTCCGGCAGGGCCGCCGCCCGGACCGCGGCGAGCAGCGCATCCGGCACGCCCCGGTCGAAGACCACGTGGTCGGCGCTGGTCAGCGCGTCCCACGCGCGTCGGGTGAGCAGGCCCGGATCGCCGGGACCGGCCCCGACGAAGCTGACGTGGCCGGTGGACTTGCGGGAACGGATCATCGCGGTACTCCCAGTACGGTGTCGGCGCCGGTGCGCAGCAGCTCCTCCGCCAGCAGGCGGCCGGTCGACGCGGCGTCGGCGAGCGTTCCGGTGCGGGACAGCCGGAGGGCGACGCGCCCGTCCGGACTCAGTACCGCACCGCGCAGGTGGATCTGTCCGTCCCCGGTCACTTCGGCGAGACCGGCGACGGGTGCGCTGCAGCCCGCCTCCAACGTGGCGAGCAGCGCCCGTTCCGCGTCGACGGCGGCCCGGCTGCCCGGGTCGTCCAGCGGCGCCAGAACGGCGAAGAGCGGGTCGTCGGCCCGGCATTCCACGGCCAGCGCGCCCTGGGCGGGCGCGGGCAGCATCAGCGCCGGGTCGAGGATCTCGGTGACCTCGTCCGCCCGACCCAGGCGGGTCAGGCCGGCGTGGGCCAGCACGACGGCGTCCAGCTCCCCCGACGCGACCTTGCGCAGCCGAGTGTCCACGTTGCCGCGGATCGGCACCGGCTCGACCGGCAGCCCGAGCGTGCGGAGCTGGGCGATGCGGCGGATCGCGCCGGTGCCTACCCGGGCCCCGGGCGGAAGCTGGGTGAGGGTCAGGCCGTCGCGCGCCACCAGCGCGTCGCGGGGGTCCTCCCGCGGGGGTACCGCCGCGATGACCAGCCCGTCGGCCGGCGCGGTGGGCAGGTCCTTGTACGAGTGGACCGCGACATCGATCTCCTTGGCCAGCAGGGCGTCGCGCAGGGCCGAGACGAACACCCCGACCCCGAGCTGCGCCACCGGCGCGCCGGACCGGTCGCCGCTGGTCACGATGTGCACCAGCTCGGTCGGCTCCCCGGTGCGCGCCTCGATCGCGCGCGCCACCAGTCCGGCCTGCGCCAGCGCCAACGCGCTCGCGCGAGTCCCGATCCTCATGCGGCGGCCTCCTGGCTCGCTCCGCGCAACCGAGCGCTCACTGGGCATCCCGGTTCGCTCCCCGGAGCCGCGCTCACGCGTCCACCTCCGGGATGCCGGTCAGCGCGCCGGTGGTGGGCACGTCGAGGTCGAACAGCTCGCGCAGCAGCTCCGTGTACCGGTCGCCGCCCGGCCCGGCGGCCAGCTCCCGGACCCGTACCGTCGGCTGGTGCAGCAGCCGTTGGACCAGCCGGTGCAGGGTGTGCGCGACGTCGGCGCGCTGCTCCTCGGTCAGCTCGGGCCGACGCTGGGCCAGCCGGCGCAGCTCGGCGGCGACCAGCTCGTCGGCCCGGCCGCGCAGCGCGGCCAGGGCGGGAGCCACGTCGAGCCCGCGCAGCCAGGTCTGGAACGCGTCGACCTCGGCCGACACGATGGCCTCGACGGCGGCCCGGTCGCCGTCGAGCAGTCCGGTGTCGTGCAGGGTGGCGCCGAGCACCTCCAGGTCGATCAGGTGGACCCCGGGCAGCCCGGCTACCGCGGGGTCGACGTCGCGGGGTACCGCGAGATCGACGATGGTCACCGGACGGGTTACCTCGGCCGGCCCGATCACGTACCCGTGCGAGGCGGTCGCGGACACCACGAGGTCCACAGTGGACAGGTCGATCCCCGGCAGTGGCCGGGCGCCGTGCAGCTCGGCTACGCGGGCCGCGCGGTCCGGGGTACGGCTGGCGACGTAGAGCGGGCCGGCGCCGGCCCGGCGCAACGTGGCCAGGGCGAGGGCACCCATCGCGCCGGCGCCGACCACGAGCGCGGCGCGGCCGGTGAGCCCCTCCGGCGCGGCCAGGCCCAGCGCCGCCGACACCACGCTCTGCCCGGCCCGGTCGATCCCGGTCTCGGTGTGCGCCCGCTTGCCGACCCGCAACGCCTGCTGCATCAGCTCGTGCAGCATACGGCCGGTGGAGTCCTGTTCGGCGGCGATGGCGTAAGCGTCACGGAGCTGCCCGAGGATCTGCGCCTCGCCGACGACCATCGAGTCCAGGCCGGTCGCCACGGTGTAGGCGTGCCGGACGGCCGCCTCGCCGTGGTGCACGTACGCGTACGGGGCCAGCTCGCCCGGCGTCGCCCCGGCGCGGCCGGCGAGGACCGCCACGATCTCGGTGAGCCCACCGTGGAACGCGCTCACCCCGGCGTAGACCTCGACCCGGTTGCACGTCGAGAGCAGCAGCGCCTCGCGGACGAACTCACCGGTCAGCAGGTCGGCGAGCACCTGCGGGATCTCGGCCGGCGCGGCGGCCAGCCGTTCGAGCACGGGTACCGGCGCGGTCCGGTGCGAGACCCCGACGACGATCAGGTTCACGAGCCCACCGCCGTGCGGGGCAGGGCGGTGACGGACGCCTTGCGGTGCTCGTGGAACGACAGGATCTGCAGCTCGATGGCGAGGTCGACCTTGCGGACGTCGACGTTGTCGGGTACCGCGAGCACGCACGGTGCGAAGTTGAGGATGCTGGTCACGCCGCAGCCGACCAGCAGGTCGGCGACCGATTGCGCGGCGTGTACCGGCGTGGCGATCAGCGCGATCGAGATGCCCTCCTGCGCGACCACCTCGGGCAGCTCGTCGATGTGGCGCACGACCAGCCCGTTGATCTGCTCCCCCACCCGGGCCGGGTCGGCGTCGAAGAGCGCGGCGATGTGGAACCCGCGGGTACCGAAGCCGGCGTAGCCGGCCAGCGCGTGCCCGAGGTTACCGACTCCGACGAGCGCGACCGCCCGGTGCAGGTTCAGCCCGAGCACATATTCGATCTTATCGATCAACTGGCCGACGTCGTAGCCGACCCCACGGGTGCCGTTGGAGCGCAGGTAGGACAGGTCCTTACGCAGTTTGGCCGAGTTGACCCCGGCGGCGGAGGCCAGCTCCTCGCTCGAGACCACGTCGTTGCCGGCCCGGGCCAGGTCGTGCAACGCGCGCAGGTACTCGGGGAGGCGGGCCACCGTGGCGTCCGGGAGATCCGGGAAGTCCGAAGCGGACCCCAGTGGCCGTTCGCTGCGCTGCTGGCTCATGAGACTCCGGGCCGACTTGCTGACGGGTTTCTCGTCACAGGGTAGGCGCTTGTGAAGGCGTGCACAAATCGCGATCTTGCGCTCTGCCGGCGACCGCCGGCCGCCGTCGCGGGGTGGTCGAGGAGGAGCTGACGTGCGGCGATTATGCCGCAATCCGGCCGTACCGGCCAGGCGCCCAGGGGTACTGCGTCAGGGTGGGGATACCCCCACCCCGAACCGGCCGGTGGGCGGGATGGGTCGCGGCCCGGCCGGTCCCTACCGTCTATGGCATGAACAAGCTCGTGCGCCAGCTCGGCGTGGACACCGCCTACCTGCTGGTGGCGTTCCCCGTCGCGGTGGCCGGCTTCGTGGTGGTGCTGACGCTCTTCGCGACCGGCGTCGGCATGCTGATCACGGTGGTCGGCATCCCGATCGTGGTCGGCGCGATGTACGCGGCGCGCGCGTTCGCCGACCTGGAGCGGCTGCGGATCCCGGGCGTGCTGGGCCGCCCGGCGCCGCGGCCGCCGTACCGGCGCGCCCCGGCCGGTACCGGACTCTGGCGCCGGATGTTCACCCCGCTCACCGACGGCCAGTCCTGGCTGGACCTGCTGCACGCGATGCTGCACTGGATCCTCGCGACGATCGGCTTCAGCTTCGCGGTCACCTGGTGGGCCGGCGCGCTCGGCATCACCTATGGCGCCTGGGACTGGGCTCTGCCCCGGGGCCAGGACCACAAGGACCTCAACGTCCTGATCGGGCTGCCGGACACCGCTACCGTGCGGATCGGCATGTACACCGCGATCGGCCTGGTCTTCCTGGTCACGCTGCCGTTCGTGGTACGGCTCTTCGCGCTGCTCAACGCTCGGTTCAGCCAGGCCCTGCTCAGCGAGGTGGGGGATATGCGCCGGCAGGTCACCGAACTGTCCGAGCAGCGCGACTCGGCGGTCTCGGCCGAGGCGACCGCGCTGCGCCGCCTGGAACGTGACATCCACGACGGCCCGCAGCAGCGCCTGGTCCGGCTGGCCATGGACCTCGGCCGGGCCCGGCGGCAACTCGACCACGACCCGGCCGCTGTGCGGGTCACGCTCGACGAGGCGCTCGGCCAGACCCGCGAGACGCTCGACGAGCTGCGGGCGCTGTCCCGCGGGATCGCCCCGCCGATCCTCACCGACCGGGGGCTGGCCGCGGCACTGCACGCGCTGGCCGCGCGCGGGGTGATCCCGGTCGAGCTGGCGGTCGAGCCGGATCTCGGCCGGCTACCCGCGGTCGCGGAGAACACCGCGTACTTCGTGGTCGCCGAGGCCCTGGCCAACGTCGCCAAGCACAGCCGGGCGACCGCCTGCGCGGTGCAGGTGTGCCGGGTCGACGGGCGGCTGCGGGTCGCGGTGGCCGACGACGGCCAGGGCGGCGCGCACGTCGCCAAGGGCCACGGGCTGGCCGGGCTGGCCGACCGGGTCCGCGCGGCGGGTGGCACGCTGGGCGTGTCGAGCCCGGCGGGCGGGCCGACGGAGATCCGGGTGGAGCTGCCATGCGGGTAGTCGTGGCCGACGACGCGGTCCTGCTGCGCGAGGGACTTGTCCGGCTGCTCACCGAGAACGGGCACGAGGTGGCCGCGGTGGTCGGCGACGGGCCGGCGCTGGTCCAGGCCATCGTGGCGCACCGGCCGGACGTGTCCATCGTGGACGTACGGATGCCTCCGTCGCACACCGACGAAGGGCTGCGCGCGGCGGTGGAGGCCCGCCAGCGGGTACCCGGTTCGCCGGTGCTCGTGCTGTCCCAGTACGTCGAGGTGTCCTACGCCGACGACCTGCTCGCCGACCGGCGGGGCGGGGTCGGGTACCTCCTCAAGGACCGGGTCGCCGAGATCGGTGACTTCCTCGACGCGCTGGCCCGGGTCGCCGGCGGTGGTACCGTCCTGGACCCCGAGGTGGTCGCCCAGCTCGTCACCCGCCGCGGCAGGGGGCCGCTGGACGCGCTGACCCCGCGCGAGCGCGAGGTGCTGGCGCTGATGGCCGAAGGGCGCTCGAACGCCGCGATCGCCCGCCGGCTCGTGGTCACCGACGGGGCGGTGGAGAAGCACGTCAAGAACATCTTCACCAAGCTCGGCCTGCCGCCCGACGAGGAGCAGCACCGCCGGGTGCTGGCGGTGCTGGCCTACCTCGGCGGCTGACCGGGCGGGGGCCGGCTGGCGGCCCCGCCCGCCCCCGGGCCTCCTGAGCGCTGCGGGTTTCCAGCCGTACTTGTCCGGTGGCGCCCCGATGATTACCGGGCGGTCCCGGCGAGCAGTGCCTCGACGCTGTCGACGAGGAGCTGCTCGCCGGCCTCCGCGAAATCGAGGAAGAAGCCCGGCAACGGGCTGCGCCGCGCGTGGGTCAGCTCGATGCTGACCGCGCCGTGTACCGCCGTCCAGACCACGTAGGCCCGCCGGACGTCGCCGGCCAGCTCGTCGGTGAGCAGGCCGAAGGTCTCGCCCAGCGCCTCGGCACGGACCTGCGGCGAGGGGTCGAAGCCGGGTAGCGGGCGCTCGAACATCAGCCCGTACAGCGCGGGGTTACCCAGGGCGAACCGGCGGTACGCGCGGACCAGCGGGAGCACCCGCCGCCCGGGTGGCGCGACGTCTCGCGCCTCGACGAGCGCCGCCCGCAGCAGCACGAACCCACGCCGGTAGATCGCCTCCAGCATCCCGGCTCGGCCACCGAAGCGCGTGTAGATGCCCATCGTCGAGGCGCCGGCGACCTCGGCCACCCGGCGCACGGTCAGCTCGGCGGCGCCGCGTTCGGCCAGGACCCGCAGCCCGGCCGCGACGAACGGATCTTCCAACGAAGCGCTTACGTCCCTTGCCATGATCCAATAACGTACTCTATAACGCCAGTTGTGAGGTGGCGGGCTGGCGGGCGCGCGGTCAGCCCGGCCCCGGCGCCACCCCGGCCGGCGTGACCGTCTTGGCCAGCGCGACCGCCTCGGTCAGCCGGCGCGCCACCGGCCGCCCGGTGGCGCGCAGCCGGTCGGGGTCGGTGAACCCGCCCGCGTAGAGCACGCAACCGGCGCCCACCGCCGCGGCGGCCTCGGCGTCGTCGACCGAGTCGCCGATGAGCACGCATTCCGCGCCGGCCAGCCCGAGCGCGGCCAGGTGCGCGACCAGATGCGGCGTCTTCGAGCCGCCGCCGACCGTCGCACGCAACCCGTCCACCCGCGCGAAGGAGGCCGCGAGGCCGTACCGGTCGATCGTCGGTACCAGCTTGTCGTGGAACCACATCGACAGCAGCGACTGGGTACCCGGCCAGGCCGCCAGGGCGGCCTGGGCGTCGGCGGCCAGGGCGCAGGTGGGCAGCCCGGCCGTGTAGGCGTCGTGGAACAGCCGGTCCAGCCGGATGAAGTCGTCCTCGTCGATGGCGCGGCCGAGAGCCAGCGAGTAGTAGGCCGCGACCGGCCGGCGGAACTCGCGACGGTGCTCCTCGGCCGTGGTCGGCGCCCCGCCGAAGGCGGCGAGGCAGGCGTTGGTGGCGGCCACCACGAGGGTCAGGTCGTCGAGCAGGGTGCCGTTCCAGTCCCAGACGAGGTGCGCCACGGCAAGCGAGCCTAGCGCGGCGGGCGCCGGGTCAGCCGCTGGTTATCTGCCGAGATCCCGGCGCAGCCGGTCCTCCTCGACCCGCCAGTAGCCGTGCTCCTTGCCGTCGAGCAGCAGGACCGGTACCCGGTCGCCGTACTCGCGTTCCAGCTCGAGGTCGGATGCCACGTCGACCTCGGTCCACGGCTCGCCGATCCGGTCCAGCGTCTGCGCGGCCACCTCGCACAGGTGGCACCCGGGCCGGGTGAGCAGCGTGAGCCTAGGCACCGAGCGCCGCCTTGCGGACCTTGCCGGTCGCCGTGTGCGGCATGGAAGGGACGAACTGGATGGCGGTCGGGCACTTGAACCGGGCCAGGTTGTGCTCGCAGTGGGTGAGCAGCTCCTCGGTGGCGACCGGTTCCCGGGTGACGACGAACGCCTTGACCGTCTGGCCGGTGTACGGGTGGGGCACGCCGACCACCGCCGCCTCCTCGACCGCCGGATGGGACTGGAGCACCTGCTCGACCTCGTAGGGGTAGACGTTGAAGCCGTTGACCAGGATCAGCTCCCGCAGCCGGTCGACCAGGAACAGGTCGCCGTCACCGTCGGCGTAGGCCACGTCGCCGGTGGGCCACCAGCCCTCCGGGTCGGGCCCGTCCCGCCCGTCCGGCCAGTACCCCGAGAAGAGGTTGGCCCCGCGCGCGACGATCTCGCCCGGGTCGGTGCCCGGGGAGCCGGGCGCGTCGTCGTCGAAGTCGTCCTCGGCGAGCTCGATCTCCTCACCGCCGGCGGACACCAGCTTGATCATCACGCCGGGCAGCGGCCGGCCGATCGAGCCCGCCTTGGGTACCGGCGAAGCCAGCGTCGTGGTGAGCACCGGACCGGTCTCGGTCAGCCCGTACCCCTCGAAGACCGGGTGCCCGGTCGCGGCCAGGAAGCGGCCGGCGGCGGCCACGTTGAGCGGGGCCGCGCCGGAGACCGCCACCCGCACCGGGGCGAACACCTCGCCACACTCGGGCAGCAGCGACCAGGCGACGAACATCGGCGGTACCCCGACCACGACGCTCACCTGGTGCCGGGCGATCAGCCCGAGCGACTCGGCCGGGTCGAAGCGCTCCAGCATCACCCCGGTGGCCCCGTGGTAGGCCACGGCGCCCAGGCCGGAGTTGAGCCCGTAGGCATGGAAGAGCGGCACCGCCAGCAGCATCCGGTCATCCGCCCCGACCGGCGGCGGCGTGACCTGCGCGACCTGGTCGTGGTTCGCCAGCAGGGCCCGGTGGGACAGCATCGCGCCCTTCGGGTCGCCCTCGGTGCCGCTGGTGTAGATCAGCACCGCGAGATCCTCACCGCCGGTGCCCGCCTCGACCGGCCCGCCCGGGCTCGCCGCGCCGGCCGGCCCGTCCGGCGGGGCGGTGAAGCGGTGCGGCACCGCCAGCTCCACCTGGTCGAGGACCACCTGCGTGGCGATCAGCACCTCGGCGCCGGAGTCGGTCAGCACGAGGTGCAGCTCGCGCTGGGTGTACCCGGGGTTGACCGGTACGGCGATCAACCCGGCCCGCAGGATGCCGAAGTAGGTGACCGCGAAGTCCGGCACGTTGGGTAGGGCGATGGCCACGCGGGCCGGGTACCCGGCGCTGTCGGGCAGGTTCAGGGCACCCAGCGCGCGGGCGGTGGCGTCCACCCGGGCGTCCAGCTCACCCCAGGTCACGGTCTGGTCCTGCCAGATCAGCGCGGGCTTGTCGGCGCCCGCCTCCGCCGTGGCCCGCTGGACCAGATCGGCTACGTTCCGTGGCTCCCGCACGGTGGCTGAGTCTCGCACAGGTACCCGTACGCCGGTAGGCCAAAGACGTGTACCCGAACGGTGGGCATGTCCCCGACCGGCCTGTCGGCCGACCTCGGTCGGCTGATCGGCGGGGGACACTAGGAGTCCCCACTCTGTCTTACGGTGCCGATACCCTCGCAGGGGCAGCGAAAGGAGGGCCGCCGTGGCCGGATCGTCCGAGCACGAGGTACTCGCCGGCTGGGCGGCCGCCGAGCTGGAGACCGCGCTGACCGTGCCGCCCGACCCCACCGCGGCCGCGTTCTTCGACGTCGACAACACGATGATGCAGGGCGCGTCGATCTACTGGTTCGCCCGCGGGCTGGCCGCCCGCAAGTACTTCACCACGATCGACCTGGTCCGCTTCGCCTGGGGCCAGCTCAAGTTCCGGCTGCTCGCCACCGAGCTGCGCGGGGACATGTCCAACGCCAAGCAGGCCGCGCTCGCGTTCATCACCGGCTGGCGGGTGAACGACGTCCACCGGCTGGCCGAGGAGATCTTCGACGAGCTGATGGCCGAGCGGATCTGGTCGGGCACCCGCGCGCTGGCCCAGCTGCACCTCGACGCCGGGCAGCGGGTCTGGCTGGTGACGGCGGCGCCGGTCGAGCTGGGCCGGGTGATCGCCACCCGGCTCGGGCTGACCGGGGCGCTGGGCACGGTCGCCGAGGTCCGCGACGGCGCGTACACCGGCCAGCTCGTCGGCGACCTCCTGCACGGTCCGGCCAAGGCCGACGCGATCACCGCCCTGGCCGCCGAGGAGGGCCTGGACCTGGCCCGCTGCACCGCCTACAGCGACTCGGCCAACGACCTGCCCATGCTCTGCCTGGTCGGGCACGCGGTCGCGGTCAACCCCGACACCGCGCTGCGCCGCGAGGCCCGCCGGCGCAACTGGGAGGTCCGCGACTTCCGCACCGGACGCAAGGCGGCCAAGGTGGCGGTACCGGCCACGTTCGGCGTGGGCGTCGCGTTCGGCGCGGTGATGGCCACCATGGCGATCCGGCGCCGGATCAGGTCGCGGGGCTGACCGGCGGAGCTTCCGCCGCGCGGACAGCCGGGATTGACAGGGCGGCACCCCGGCCTTTTGATCGAGGTCAATCGATCTGCGGTGGGGTGGTCACGATGGGCGTGCGGCGCGTGGTCCTGACCGGTCTGGTCGGGTCGGCGCTGGTCGCCGCGGTGGCCTTGACCGCCGTACCGGCCTCGGCCGCGGAGGTGGCGATCAGCCCCGGTACCGCGTGGAAGGACACCGCCGGCCACCCGATCCAGGCCCACGGTGGCGGCATGATCAAGGTCGGCTCGACCTACTACTGGTTCGGCGAGGACAAGACCGGGGAGAGCAAGGGCAACTCGCCCTTCCTCAACAACACCTGCTACTCCTCCACCGACCTGGCGCACTGGAAGTTCGAGGGCAACGTGCTGAGCCGCCAGGCCAGCGGCGACCTCGGCCCCGGCCGAGTGGTCGAGCGCCCGAAGGTGATCTTCAACAAGGCCACCCAACGGTACGTCATGTACATGCACGTCGACGACGGACCGCACACCATCACCAAGGTGGGCGTGGCGACCAGCCCGACGGTGTGCGGCAAGTACGCCTACCAGGGCAGCGTCAAGCCGCAGGGCAACATCAGCCTGGACATCGGCCTGTTCGTCGACGACGACGACACCGGCTACCTGATCAGCGACACCCGTACCAAGGGCCTGCGCATCTACCGCCTGTCCGCCGACTACCTGCGCGTCGTGGCCACCGTCGCGGTGTTCCCGGAGGTGGAGTCCCCCGCGCTGGTCAAGCTGGCCGGCCGCTACTACCTGCTGACCTCGCACCGCACCGGCTGGAACACCAACGACAACGTCTACACGACCTCCACGTCGCTGTCCTCCGGCTGGGCGCCGATGAAGCTGTTCGCCCCGAAGGGCAGCAAGACCTTCAACTCGCAGACCACGTTCGTGCTGCCCGTGGTCGGCAGCAAGGGCACCACGTTCATGTTCATGGGTGACCGGTGGATCCCGTCCAGCCTGGGCACCTCGCCCTACATCTGGCTCCCGCTGACCGTCAAGGGCACGAGCGTGAGCCTGGCCTGGCACCCGAAGTGGTTCATCGACACCGCGACCGGTCTCTGGCACGCCTGAGCCCGGCGCCGTCCGCGGTCATTCGTCGGCCGACGCCTCCGCCTCGCGCACCTCGAGGAGCTGGTACAGGGAGTGCTGGATGGTCTCCCGTACCTGGTCGGCGAGGTTGAACACGACCACCGGGTCGTCGGCCAGCTTGGTCAGCGGCTCGGTCGGTACCGGCTTGCCGAACTCGATGTACCACTTCGACGGCAGCGGGATCAGCCCGAGCGGCCCGAGCCACGGGAACGTGGGCGTGATCGGGAAGTACGGCGTGCCGAGCAGCCGCGCCAGGGGCTTGAGGTTGCCCAGCATCGGGTAGGTCTCCTCGGCGCCCACGATCGACACCGGCACGATCGGTGCCCCGGTGCGCAGCGCCGCCGACACGAACCCGCCCCGCCCGAACCGCTGCAACTTGTACCGGTCCCGGTAGAGCTTGCCGACCCCCTTGAACCCCTCGGGGAACACGCCGACCAGCTCACCGGCGCGCAGCAGCCGCTCCGCGTCGGGGTTGCAGGCCAGCGTGCTGCCGTGCTTGCGGGCCAGCTCGGAGACGAACGGGATCCGGAACACCAGGTCGGCGCCGAGCAGCCGCAGGTGCCGCCGTTCGGGGTGCTCGTCGTGCACGGCCACCGCGAGCATCAGCGCGTCGAGCGCGATCGTGCCGGAGTGGTTGGCCACGATCAGCGCCGCGCCCTTGTCCGGCAGGTTCTCGATGCCGCGCACCTGCACCCGGAACCAGTCCCGGTACAGCGGGCGCAGCAGCGGGTTGATCACCTTGTCGGTCAGCTCGGGGTCGAAGCCGAACTCGTCGACCTCGTACTCCCCGGACAGCCGGCGGCGCAGGAACGCCAGCGCGCCGGCCACCCGCTGCTCCCAGATGTCCGGCACGTGCTCCGGCGCCGGCTCCGCGGGCGGTTGCGGTGCGGAAACCCGTTTGGGGGTACGGGTACCGCCCGGCCCGCCCGGGTACGACGCAACGACGATGGACTGCTGACGAGATTCAAAGTCGCTCATGCCCGCTCACCTCAGGGCGGCCCGGCTGCGCCGCAGCCCGGCCAGGATGCTCTCCTCCAGTGCCCCGATCGCATCCCGGGGCAGCACGCCGCCGATGCCGTGCAGGAAGTCCTCGAAGGCGACGGAGGTCGGCCGGGGGACGAAGCCGAACTCCTCGACCAGCGCGGTGGTGTCCACCACCCGGCCGTGGACGAACAGGTCGAGCTGGTCGAGGCTGAAGTTGGCGCCGCCCCGGCCCACCGCCGACAGGGCCGGCTCCGGGATCGGTACCCCGATCCGCCCGGCCCGCCGCACCGCCTGGGACAGCACGATCACGCCGGCCCCGGCCACGTTGAAGGTGCCCGGATGGTCCTCGACGACCGCGCGGTGCAGGATGTCCAGCGCGTCGTCGACGTGGACGAACTGCAGCCGCGGATCTCGGCCCAGCACGGTCGGCACCACGGGCCGGGAGAAGTACCGGGTCAGGCTGGTGTTGGCACGCTGCCCGATCAACGGCGCGAACCGCAGGACGGTGGCCGCGACGTCCGGCCGGCGACGGCAGAACCCGCGCAGGTACCCCTCGATGTCAAGCACGTCGCGCGCGAAGCCGCCGCGCGGGGTGTCCCGCGGCTCGGTGTCCTCGGTGAAGACGGCCGGGTCCCGAAACGACGCGCCGTAGGCGGCGGTCGACGACCGGACCACCACCTTGCGCAGCTCCGGCGCATGCTGGCAGGAGGCGAGGAGCTGCATCGTACCGATGACGTTCTGCTCCTTCATCGCCGCCCGGCCGCCCGCGTTGGGGTCGGCCGCGGAGGCGATGGCGAGGTGGACCACGGTCCGCACCCGGTTGCCGGCGATCACCTTCGCCGGCTCGGCGGTACGGATGTCGGCGCGCACGAACTCGACGGCGTCGGCGAGCACCGTCGCCGCTTCACCCGCCGGCTCGCGGTCGTCGAGCCCGATCACGCGCGTAATCCGGGGATCGGCGGCCAGGCGGGCGGCGACCTGCGCGCCGAGATACCGGGAGACGCCGGTGACCAGCACCACCCGGGACGGGTGGGCGGCGGGCACCGGGCCGGTGGTCACTTGCCGAGACGGCGACGCTGGACCCGGGTCTTGCGCAGCAGCTTGCGGTGCTTCTTCTTCGCCATACGCTTGCGGCGCTTCTTGACCACGGAGCCCATACGACGCGTCCCCTCGAACTGGCATGCCTGCGGAATCGCGGTCCAGCCTAGCCGCCGGTGAAGGCCCCGAGGAAATCGGGTGTTGACCAGGCCGCGCCGCCGGAGCCGCCGTTTGGCGGAGGCGGCGCGGCCAGAGCGGCCCGGCCCGCGCGCCGCCGGAGCCGCCGTTTGGCGGAGGCGGCGCGGCCAGAGCGGCCCGGCCGGCTATCTAGGCGGTCTCTTGAAAGGCTTGCCGCAGGAACGTGTGGACGGCGTGCTCGGGCACCCGGAATGACCGACCCACCCGCACGGCGGTCAGCTCACCCGAGTGCACCAGTCGGTAAACGGTCATCTTGGACACTCGCATGAGCTCCGCCACTTCGGCCACCGTCAGGAACTTCACGTCCTCCAGCCTGCCGTCGGAGTGCGGTGCTGCGCTCATGGCTCACCCCGGTCCTTCCCGCCTGCGCGTGCCGCCGCGACGGCTTGCCAGCGCCGCCGCGTCCGGGGTACGCGCGTGTAACTAGAACGGTACCGGTACGTGAGTGACCTGCGCGATCCTTCCCGCGGAATCGATCACGACACGCCCGGTTTACTTCCTTGACTTGAGCGCTCTGAGGAAGAACGCGAGGTTTGCTGGGCGCTCCGCGAGGCGCCGCATGAGATATGCATACCACTGCGTCCCATAAGGCACGTATGACCGGACGGTGTACCCGTTTCCGGCAAGCCGGAGCTGCTCGTCCGGGCGTACCCCGTACAGCAACTGGAACTCGAACTGCCCCGGCGGCCGGTCGAACCACTTGGCCCGGTCCTCCGCGATGGCGATCAGCCGGGGATCGTGCGTGGCCACCATCGGGTACCCGGGTCCGGACATCAGGATGTTGAGACAGCGCACGTAGGACCTGTCCACCTCCGCGGCGGACTGGAACGCCACCGACTCGGGCTCGGCGTAGGCGCCCTTGCACAGCCGTACCCGCGAGCCCTCGGTCGCGAGCTCCCGGCAGTCGCCTTCGGTGCGGCGCAGGTAGGCCTGCAGGACCGCGCCGGTCTCCGGGAAGTCCGCGCGCAGCCGGGTGAGCACGTCGAGGGTCTGGTCGGTGGTCTCGTGATCCTCCATGTCGATCGTCACCATCGACCCGGCGGCGGCCGCGGCGGCGCAGATCGCGTGCGCGTGCTCGTAGGCCAGGTCCTCCGCGAGGAGCAGGCCGAGCGCGGAGAGCTTGACGCTGACCTCCACCGTCGCGGCGGCAGCCGAGCGGGACCCGGGCGCCGACCCGGCGTCCGGCCGGATCAGCCCGGCGTCGGTCAGCGCCTTGAGCAAGCGCAGGTACTCGTCCTTGGCGGCGGCCGCCTGGTCGGCGGTCAGGGTGTCCTCGCCGAGGTGGTCGATGCTCACGCACAGACCCTGGTCGACCAGCTCACGGGTGGCACGCATGGCGTCGTCGCACCCGTTGCCGGCCACGAACCGGCGCACCACGTCCCGGGCGACCGGAGCGGTCTCCACGATCCGCTCGACCCGCGATGACCGGGCGGCGGCGAGTATGACGGATCTGAACATGGGGCGAGCGTAGCGCTGGTACGACCGCCGGGCCGGATGACCAGCCGGCCCGGCAACCCGCGCGCGGGCGTGAGTCGGTACGCTCCGAGCGGGCGAAGGCAACGGGTGACGCGGGGAGGGCCGGCTCGATGCAGCGGATCAACAGCGCCCCACGGGCCGGCTGGCAGGACATCCTGCGGGAGCAGGCACTGGTGTACGCCGAGGTCGACGTGCCCCACGCGTTGCGCCGCTGGGACGAGTCGGCCTGCTACGAGCTGAGCCTGTCCGAGGTGCTGGGCCTGGAGGCGGCCACCGAGGAGCTGCACCAGCTCTGCCTCGCCGCCGCCCGGCACGTGGGGCTGAACGGGCGCTACGCCGAGTTCGGGGTACCGGAGTGGGCGATCCCCGCGCTGCACCGCTCGCTGTCCACCGGCGCGCCGAGCCTGTACGGCTGCCTCGATCTCTGGTACGACGGCACCTCCCCGCCGAAGCTGCTGGAGTGCCACGCCGAGGTGCCGCCCGGGTTGGTCGAGGCGGCGATCTGCCAGTGGTACTGGCTGGAGCAGACCCGCCCCGACCAGGACCAGTGGAACCAGCTCCACGAGCGGCTGGTCGCCGGCTGGCACGCGGTCGCCGCCCGGCTCGACGAGAAGTCCGTCCACTGTGGATGGTCCGATCTCGACCAGACCGGCGCCGACCGGGCGACCATCGGCTACCTCGCGGAGACCGCCCGGCAGGCCGGGCTCTCGGTCCGCCTGTTACCGATGCGGGCGATCGGCTGGAACGGTAGCCGCTTCATCGACGACCTCGGCGAGCCGATCGCCACCTGCTTCAAGCTCTACCCCTGGTCGTGGATGGTCCAGGAGCCCTACGGACCGCTGGCGCTCGCCGACTCCACCCGGATCAACTGGGTGGAGCCGGCGTGGAAGCTGCTGCTGTCCAGCCCCGCCCTGTACGCGCTGCTCTGGGAGCTCAACCCGGGCCACCCCAACCTGCTGCCCGCTTACCTCGACGGGCCCCGCGACCTGACCGACTACGACGCGCTACCGCTGACCGGCGCGACCGGGTACTGCTACCGGCGCAGCTCGCCGCTGCCGATGTTCGCCGGGCAGCCGGTGGTGGTCAGCTCCTGGGTGGTCGCCGACGCGGCCGGACACGGGCGGGCCGCCGGGGTCGGGTTCCGGGAGTCGACCGGAGCGACTATGACGGGGTACGCCCGGTTCGTGCCGCACGTTGTCACGAGATGATCACTCTTCGGGTACCCGCGATATCGCTTCCGGCCTGGTTTGCGTCTACGTTTGTCGGGTGAACTTCGACGCGTACGCCCACCGCGCCGTGGAGCTCGTCAACGCGCCCATGGACGGGCTCGCCGATCTGACCCTCCTGCTGCGGGACGAGAGCTGGATGCGCGAGGAGGCCACCGACCGCGACGTCGCCACGTTCCGGCGGGCGCAGAAGAAGCTGCGCGAGGTCTTCGAGCTGGGCGCCGACCACCAGGACGTGGAAGCGGTGGCGGCCCTCAACGCCCTCCTGGAGGTCTACCCGGTCCAGCCGCGCATCTCCGGACACGACGCCGCCGACTGGCACATGCACGTGACCAGCCGGGGTTCCTCGGTCGCCGCCGAGTACCTGGCCAGCGCGGTGTGGGGGTTAGCGGTCTGGCTGTGCGAGTACGGCAGCGCCCGCTTCGGGGTGTGCGCCGACGAGCGCTGCGGCAACGTCTACCTGGACACCTCGTCCAACTGCTGCCGGCGGTTCTGCTCGGAGCGGTGCGCGACGCGGTCGCACGTCGCCGCCCACCGGGCCCGTAAGCGCGCGCTGACCCCGGTCTGACCTACGCGTCCACTGTGGACGGCGCGTCGAGGTGCGCCCGGGCGAACGCCAGCGCCTCGGTCAGATCGGCCTCGCGGTCGGCCCGGCTGGCCGCGCGGCGGGTAGACACCTCGACCGCGATCGCGCCCTCGTACCTGCGGCCGGCCAGCGACTCCAGGAGTTCGGCGCAGGGCTGGTTGCCCCGGCCGGGTACCAGGTGCTCGTCGCGGCCCTCGCCGGTGCCGTCGCCGAGGTGCACGTGGGCCATGGCCGAGCCCATGACGTCGGCCATCGCCAAGGCGTCGTTGCGCGCCGCCGCACAGTGCGACAGGTCCAGGGTGTAGGCGTCGAAGCCGACCTTGGTCGGGTCCCAGCCGGGCGAGTACGGCACGAACTCCCGCCCGGCCATCCGCACCGGGAACATGTTCTCCACCGCGAACTGCAGGCCCGGGTAGCTCTCCTGGAGCCGGCCCAGCCCGACGCTGAACGTCCGGGCGTACTCCCGCTGCCAGGAGAACGGCGGGTGCAGCACCACCGTCGGCGCCTCCAGCGCGTCGGCCAGGGCGGCGGCCCGGCGCAGCCGCTCCCACGGATCGGTGCTCCACACCCGCTGGGTGACCAGCAGGCACGGCGCGTGCACCGACCGGACCGGTACCCGGTAGTGCGTCGACAGCCCGCGCAGCGCCCCGGCGTCCTGGCTGACCGCGTCGGTCCAGACCATGACCTCTACCCCGTCGTAGCCGAGGGCGGCGGCCATCGCGAAGGCCGCCGAGGTCGGCTCGGGGAAGACCGACGAGGTGGACAGGAGCACAGGCGTCACAGCGTCAGGGTATCCCCGGCCCGCCCGCGCCTCGCGCTTAGCTCTCCAGGATGTCCAGGCGCCGCAGGATCACGCCCTCACGCAGCGCCCAGGGGCAGAACTGCACCGACTCGATGCCCAGCCGCTCCATGGTCACCTCGGCCACGATGGCGCCGGCGAGCAGCTGGTGCGCCCGCCTGGCGCTGACCCCGTCCATCTCGGCGAGCTTGCCCGACGGAATGTGCTGGATGAAGCTGCGGACCTGGTGCAGGCCGGTCAGGGTGAGGTCGCGCCGGACCCGTGGGCCCTCCCCGGACGGGGCGGCGCCGGCCAGGCGGGCCAGCGTGCGGAAGGTCTTCGAGGTCGCGATCGGGCCGTCCCAGCCGGCGGCGAGCAGGGTCCGCGCCGGTTTCTCGATGGTCTTCTGGGCGTACTCGATGAGCGCGTCGACGTCCTTCGCGGAGGGCGGGTCACCGCGCAACCGCTCCCGGGTCAGCCGCCCCGCGCCCAGGGGTACCGACAGCGCCAGGTCGGGCTCCTCGTCGATACCGGCGGCGAGCTCCAGCGACCCGCCGCCGATGTCGAGCACGAGCAGCCGCCCGGCCGACCACCCGAACCAGCGCCGTACCGCGAGGAAGGTCATCCGGGCCTCCCCCTCGCCGGGGAGCACCCGCAGCTCCACGCCCGCCTCCCGGCGCACCCGGGCCAGGACGTCGGCCGAGTTGGCGGCCTCCCGTACCGCCGAGGTGGCGAACGCGAGCAGGTCGTCGGTGCCCAGCCGCTCGGCGGAGCGCCGGGCCTCCTTGACCGCCGCCACGAGCGCGTCGGCCCCGTCGTGGGACAGCCGGCCATCCGGCTTGATCTGCTCGGCCAGGCGCAGCACCGACTTCTCCGAATGGGCCGGCCACGGGTGCGCGCCGAGGTGGGCGTCCACCACAAGCAGGTGCACCGTGTTGGAGCCCACGTCGAGGACACCGAGTCGCATAGGGCATACGCTAGCCGGATGGCCATCCACGTCGAGGTCGACGACTCGACCGACCCGCGCCGGCGTGAGGTCGCGCTGGACTTCCCGCGCGAGTGGGTCGAGTTCGCCGACCCCGCCGACGCGCAGCACCTGATCCGCGCCGACCTGACGTGGTTGCTCTCCCGCTGGACGTGCGTGTTCGGCAAGGCGTGCCACGGCATCATCCGCGGCCGGGCCGGCGAGGGGTGTTGCTCGCACGGCGCCTTCTTCACCGACGCCGACGACGAGAAGCGGGTCCGGGCGGCGGCCCGCCGGCTCACCCCGCAGACCTGGCAGCATTACCGGCGCGGGTTCAAGAACTACACCGAGGTGGACACGATCGACGGCAACGCGCCGGCCCGCCGCACCGCCACCCGCGGGAGCGGGCCCTGCGTGTTCCTCAACGACGCCGACTTCCCCGGCGGAGCGGGCTGCGCGCTGCACGCCCAGGCGCTGCGGGACGGGGTACACCCGTTGGAGTACAAGCCCGACGTGTGCTGGCAGCTGCCGATCCGGCGGGACCAGGAGTGGACCAAGCGCCCGGACGGGTCGAAGGTGCTGGTGTCCTCGATCAGCGAGTTCGACCGGCGGGCCTGGGGCGAGGGCGGGCACGACCTGGACTGGTGGTGCACCTCCTCGCCGGAGGCGCACGTGGGCAGCGAACCGCTGTACCTCTCGTACGAGCCGGAGCTGACCGCGCTGATCGGCAAGGACGCCTACGGCAGGCTGCGCGAGCTGTGCGCGGAGCGCGACCGGCTCGGGCTGATCGCTGCGCACCCGGCGACCCCGACCCAGCCGGTCGCCAACCCCGAGCCCGGTGGGCGGGAACCGGCCTCGCCACGTGCCCCGCGTACCAGGAAAAGGGGTTAACCGCGGGCGATCCGGCATCCGGCGATTGTGCCGGAGTCAGGGCTCGAACTTGTACCCGAGTCCGCGCACGGTGACGATGTAGCGCGGCGTCGAGGGCTCCGGCTCGATCTTGGAGCGCAACCGCTTCACGTGCACGTCGAGGGTCTTGGTGTCGCCGACGTAGTCCGCGCCCCACACACGGTCGATGAGCTGCCCGCGGGTGAGTACCCGGCCGGCGTTGCGCAGCAGCATCTCCAGCAGTTCGAACTCCTTGAGCGGCAGCGACACCATCGCACCGGACACGGTGACCACGTGCCGCTCGACGTCCATCCGCACCGGACCGGCCGACAGGGTCGGCGGGCTCTGGTCGGCCGCGTCGCCACCGGCCTGGCGGCGCAGCACCGCCCGGATCCGGGCGACCAGCTCGCGGGGCGAGTACGGCTTGGTGACGTAGTCGTCCGCACCGATCTCCAGGCCCACCACCTTGTCGATCTCGGAGTCGCGGGCGGTGACCATGATGATCGGCACGTGGGAGCGGGTGCGCAGTTGCCGGCACACCTCGGTGCCGGACATCTCCGGCAGCATCAGGTCGAGCAGCACGATGTCGGCGCCGGTCCGGTCGAACTCGGTCAACGCCGAGGTACCCGTCGGCGCGATCGAGACCTCGAAGCCTTCCTTACGCAGCATGTACGACAAGGCGTCGGAAAACGACTCCTCGTCCTCGACGACCAACACGCGGGCCACTAGGCGCTCCCCTTCAGTTCGGCGGCGTCCGCCGCGATCTCAACCGACAGCGGTAGCGGCAGGGCCTCCTCCGGAGGGCGGGCCGGCAGCCGCAGCGTGAACGTCGAGCCAATGCCCACGGTACTGGCCACCTCGACATGCCCACCGTGGTTGGTGGCGACGTGCTTGACGATCGCGAGGCCCAGGCCGGTACCCCCGGTGGCGCGCGAGCGCGCCCGGTCGGCGCGGTAGAACCGCTCGAAGATCCGGTCCAGGTCCTTGGGTTCGATGCCGATCCCCTGGTCGGAGACCGCGATCTCGACCCAGTCCTCGTTGCCCCGGGCGGTGATGGTCACCCGGGACGGCGCCTGGTTCTCCTCGGCGTCCGGCGAGTAGGCGACGGCGTTCTCGGCGAGGTTGGCGACGGCCGCCATGAGCTGGCTCTCACTGCCGTACACGGTCAACCCGCGGGTACCGGCGACGCCGACCTCCAGCCCCTTCATCGAGGCGGGGGTCCGGGTCCGGTCGATGACCTCGGCGATGATCCGGTCGACCGACACCGGGGCCAGCTCGGGCAGCGGCTCGCCGCCCTGCAGCCGGGCCAGGTCGAGCAGCTCGCTGACCAGCCGGCCGAGCCGGGTGGACTCGTGCTGGATCCGCTCGGCGAAGCGCCGGGCGGCGGCCAGGTCCTGCAGGACGTCGGTGTGGCGCAGTTCCTCGGCGGTGGAGCCGGCGGCCACCGCGGTCGCGTCCAGCAGCGCCTCGGCGAGCAGCTGGACCGCACCCACCGGGGTCTTCAGCTCGTGGCTGACGTTGGCCACGAAGTCGCGGCGCACCCGGGCCACCCGGTGCGCCTCGGTGACGTCGGCCGCCTCGACGGTCACGTGGCCGTCGCCGAGCGCCACCGCCCGTAGGTGCACGCCGAGCGGGTCGCGCCCGTTGCCGCGGGGGAGGTCCAGCTCGACCTCACGGCGGGTACCGGTCCGGCGCGCCTGGCCGGCCAGTGTGCGGACCACGGTGTGCGCGACGGGCGGGCCGCCGACGCCCGTGCCGGCGCGGAGCAGGCCCATCTCCTTGGCCGCGGGGTTGACCAGCACCGGCCGGTCCTCCGCGTCCAGGACCAGTACCCCCACCCGCAGCGCGTCCAGGCTGCGCCGGCCGAGGCCCTTGGCGGCCACCCGCCGGACCGACGCCGGCAGGTCCGACGCACCCTCCGGTTCGACCGGTACCCCCGCCGGCCGGCGTGGGTCCGCATCGTCCGCGGGCCGACGACGCATCACGGCCCGACTCCCGGTGCCGTGCGCGGGCCCCTGGCAAGCGCGAACTCCACGAGCTGATGGTAGGGCGGTCGTTAACCTGAGCATCACGCGCGGGTGGACATACCGGGCGCGCATCGTCCAATGTTCACCGTTCGGCTCGGCGTCGTTCACCCGTGTTCACCGATGCGACGCCCCGCCGACCTAGCGTCACGGCATGCGCGAGGAGTACCGGGCCGAGCTGGCCGAGGTGACGCAGACACTGGTCGCGATGGCCGAGGGCGTGCGCACGGCCATGCGGCGGGCCACCGTCGCGCTCTTCGCGGCGGACCAGACCGAGGCCGAAGAGGTGGTCCGGGGCGATCTGGAGATCGACGCCCGGTACCACCTCGTCGAGGAGAAGGTGTACGACCTGCTCGCCCGCCAGGCGCCGGTCGCCTCGGACCTGCGGCTCGTGGTGACCGCGATGCACATCGCGGCCGACCTGGAGCGCATGGGCGACCTGGCCGCCCACGTGGCGAAGACCGCGCTGCGCCGGCTGCCGGCGGTGGCCGTACCCGAAGAGCTGCGGCCGGTGATCGGCGACATGGCCACGGCCGCCGACCGGATCTCCGGCAAGGTCGTCGACGTCCTGCGCACCTCCGACGCGCAGCGCGCCGCCGAGCTGGAGCGCGACGACGACGAGATCGACGAGCTGCAGAGACAGCTCTTCGGGCTGATGCTGGGCACCGCCTGGCGGCACGGGGTCGAGCCGGCGGTCGACGGCGCGCTGCTCGGCCGCTGGTACGAGCGGTTCGCCGACCACGCGGTCAACGCCGGCAGGGCGGTCGTCTACTTCGTGACCGGGAAGGCGACCGCCGGCCGGTGACCCGTCAGCGGCCCTGGTTGGCGACCGCCGCGGCGGAGGCGACCGCGGCCTCGGGGTCCAGGTACTCCCCGCCGGCCGTGACCGGGCGCAAGGTCGCCGGGTCGAGGTCGTACCGCAGCGGGATCCCGGTCGGGATGTTCAGCTGCGCGATCGCCTCGTCCGAGATCTGGTCGAGGTGCTTGACCAGCGCCCGCAGCGAGTTGCCGTGCGCGGCGACCAGGACCGTCCGGCCGGTGAGCAGGTCCGGGACGATCGCGTCGTACCAGTACGGCAGCACCCGGCCCAGCACGTCCTTGAGGCACTCGGTGCGCGGCCGGACCTCCGGCGGCAGGGCCGCGTAGCGCGGGTCGTCGAACTGGGAGTACTCGTCGTCGTCGGCGATCGGCGGCGGCGGTACGTCGTAGGAGCGGCGCCAGAGCATGAACTGCTCCTCGCCGTAGGCCTCCAGGGTCTGCTTCTTGTTCTTGGCCTGCAGGGCCCCGTAGTGCCGCTCGTTGAGCCGCCAGCTGCGCCGGACCGGGATCCACAACCGGTCCGCCGTGTTGAGAGCCAGCTCGGCGGTGCGGATGGCGCGCCGGAGGACCGACGTGTGCACGACGTCGGGCAGCAGGTCCTTGGCCCGTAGCAGCTCGCCCCCGCGGCGCGCCTCGTCCTCGCCCTTCGCCGACAGGTCCACGTCGACCCAGCCGGTGAACAGGTTCTTCGCGTTCCACTCGCTCTCGCCGTGGCGGAGCAGCACCAATGTGCCGATGGTCATACGCCCATCCTGCCGGAAAACCAAAGCCCACGGGCGGGAGAGTGCGACGGCGGCCGGGCGGCGCGGAACTCGTCCGCACCAGCCACGTCCGCCGTCCGGTGGCGTACCCCACGTCCCCCAACGCTCCGCCACCCCCGGACCCTGAAGTCCGATCGAGGAACAACCTACGACCGCGCCGGCCCGGGCTCAAGCGGTTTGTTCTGTCGCATCCCTCACAGAACGTATGACTGTCCACAAGGGACGGTCAGGACGGGTTGACCAGATGCTCGAAGGCGCGCAGGTTGTCCAGGGGTTCACCGCGCTTGACCCGCCAGGCCCATTCCCGCCGGATGGCCTCGCCGAAGCCGATCGACAGCATGGTGTCGAAGCTCTGGTCGGCGTATTCGAGGACCGCGCCGAGGACCCGGTCGAGCTCGTCGGGCGTCACGGCGTGTACCGGTACCCGGCCGGTCAGGTACACGTCGCCGACCTTGTCGATGGCGAAGGCGACCGCGTACATGCGCGCGTTGCGCTGCAACAGCCACGCCCACAGTTCCTCGCGGCGCTCGTCGGGCCGGCGCATGAGGAACGCCTCGATGCGCAGCGCGTGCTCGCCGACGATGAGGTTGCAGACGGTCTTGAGCTTGTGCGTGCCGGGCAGGACCACCGCGTACGAGTGGTCCCCGGTGCGCTCCCACTCCACGCCCCGGTCGGTCAGCGTGGTCTCGATGAGCTCGGCGACGGTCATCGTCAGGCGGCCAGTTCGGCGACGCGGCTTCGGTGCTCGCTCACCGCCTCGCGGTAGACCGCGAGGAGGTTGGTGGCGGTGCGGTTCCACGAGAACCGCCGCGCGTGGGCGATGGCGCCGTGGGCGAGGTGGGCGCGCCGGCGGGGGGCGGCCAGCAGGCCGCCGAGGACGCGGGCCCAGTCGGCCGGCGCGTGCCCGTCGACGAGGACCCCGGACACCCCGTCGCGCACGGCGGTCACCAGGCCGCCGACAGCGGCCGCGACGACGGGGGTACCGCAGGCCTGCGCCTCCAGCGCGACCAGCCCGAAGGACTCGTTGTAGCTGGGCACGGCGACCAGGTCGGCCGCCCGGTACAGCTCGGGCAGCCGGTCGCGGCTCTGCGGCGGCAGGAAGCGCACGACCGGCCCGATCCCCAGCGCGCCCGCCAGGCCGGCGAGGTCGAGCCCGCAGCCGCTGTTGCCGCCGACGATCGCGAGCGTGAGCCCGTCGACGACCGGCCGGGGCAGCCGGGCCACCGCGCGCAGCAGCACATCGGGCGCCTTGAGCGGCTGGATCCGCCCCACGAACGCGATGACCTGCCCCCGCTCGGGCAGGCCGAGGCGGCGCCGGGCGGCCCCGCGTACCGCCGTCTGGCAGCCGAACGCCGGCGGCGTGAAGCGGTCCAGGTCCACCCCGGGCGCGACGACCGCCACCCGGTCCAGCGGGGCGCCGTACAGGTCGATCAGCTCGCGGGCCTCGGTCGGGGTGTTGGCGACCAGCCGGTCGGCCTCGCTGACCACCTGCTCCTCGCCGATGACCCGGGCCAGCGGCTCGGGCCGGTCACCGACGGCGAGCTGCCGGTTCTTCACCTTGGCCAGGGTGTGCGCGGTGTGCACCAGCGGCACCCCCCAGCGGTCCTTGGCCAGCCAGCCGACCTGTCCGGACAGCCAGTAGTGCGAGTGGATCAGGTCGTACCAGCCGGGCGAGCGGCGCGCCTCGGCGCGCAGCACGCCGTGGGTGAACTCGCAGAGCTGGGCCGGCAGGTCCTCCTTGGCGAGCCCCTCGAAGGGCCCGCTGACCACGTGCCGGACCAGGACCCCCGGGGCCATCTCGACGCAACAGGGCAGGTCGCCGGAGGTGGCCCGGGTGAAGATCTCGACCTCGACGCCCGCTTCGGCGAGGCGCCGGGCGACCTCGACGATGTAGACGTTCATGCCGCCCGCGTCACCGGTACCCGGCTGGTGCAGCGGTGAGGTGTGGACCGAGACGACGGCGACCCGCCGCGGCGTGCCCGACCGTCTCACATCCGCTCCCCTGGTGCGCCGATCAGCTACCCGTGCCCGAGTACCAACCGGCTCAACCCGATGACCCCCGCGCATCTTCCCGCGCCCCGGCCGGCGCCGGCCCCGCGAAGTGACGAGGATCGCAGTACGGGCGGCGCGGTCAGCCGAGCAGGATGAGCCGGTCGAAGTCCGGGGCCGGGTCGGTGGGGTTGGTGAACAGCAGCGTGTTGCTGCCCGCACGCAACGTCATGCGCACGGTGAGCGCGCCGGGGGTGCTCCAGTCGGCGGTGCCCGGGAAGGTGAGCGTGACCGGGGTGCGCCCGTCGACGCTGAGCCGGCAGGTGCGGGGGGAGCCGCCGTTGACGTAGGAGATCACCACCAGGATCGACCGTTCCGTGGCGAGGGTGATCCCGTTGAACTGCAACGAGCCGGTGCCCCGCCCGACGTAGCCGACCTTCTTCCCGCCGGAGCACCCCGAGCAGCTCATCACGCGGGCCCCGGGCATCGTGTTGAGCGGGGACTCCGCCTGGAGGGACACCGGGCGGGGCGCGGGTGCCGGCGGGGTGGGCGACGGGGAGGGGGACGGGGCCGGGGCGGGCTGCCGGGGAGCCGGTACCGGTGCCGCGGGCGGCCCGGGCGGGGCGACCGGTGGGGCGGGCGCGTCCTGCGGGGGCGGCGCGGGTACCGGTGCCGGTGCGCTGGAGTCGACGGCGCTGGGCTCGTCGGTCGGCGTCGGGTCGTCGGTCGGCGTCGGGTCGTCGGTCTGGTCGCCGGAGTCGGCGTCGACCGCCGTCCCCGCGCCGCCGCTCTGACCGGTGGAGTACGCCGGCGGGGCACCGCTGATCGCGCCCCTGGGGGACACCGTCTGGGTCACCAGCACCGCGGCCACGGCGACCACGCTGCAAAGTGCGGTTACTGTCAGCGGTCGCAGGCCGCGCGCTCCCCGGTCATCGGCGAGGTGCGTATGCCGGCCGGCCAACCTGGGCTCCCTGTGTGGCGCGGTGACTCGACAGTGACAAGATTTTAACCGGCCAGCTCAACGAATAGAAGATCTTCTCCGGCTGACAGGATTCGCCCATGTCCATGTACCCCATCGCAGTGATCACCGGCGCGTCCAGCGGGATCGGCGCGGCGACCGCCCGCCGCCTGGCCACCGAGGGCTTCCACGTGGTGGCGGCGGCCCGCCGCGTGGACCGCCTCGACACCGTGGTCAAGGAGATCACCGACGGTGGCGGCCGGGCCACCGCGGTACCCGCCGACGTCACCGAGGCGGCGGGCGTCGAGGCGCTGGCCGGCGCGGTGGACGCGCTCGGCGGGGAACTGACCCTGCTGGTCAACAACGCCGGTGGCGCGCGCGGCTCGGAGCCGGTCGAGGCTGCCGATCTCGCCGACTGGCAGTGGATGTTCGAGGTGAACGTGCTCGGCACGGTACGGGTGGCCAAGGCGCTGCTGCCCGCGCTGGAACGCTCCGGCGCCGGCACCGTCGTCGTGCTCAGCTCCACCGCCGGCCTGATCGTGTACGAGGGCGGCGGCGGGTACGCGGCGGCCAAGCACGCGCAGACGGCGGTCGCCGAGACGCTGCGACTGGAACTCAACGGCCGCCCGATCCGGGTGGTGGAAATCGATCCCGGCATGGTGAAGACCGAGGAGTTCGCGCTCAACCGGTACGGCGGCGACGCGGCCAAGGCGGCCGAGGTCTACACGGGCGTGCCCAACCCGTTGACCGCCGACGACATCGCCGATTGCATCGCCTGGTGCGCCACCCGCCCGCACCACGTCAACATCGACCGGCTGGTCGTGCGCCCGCTCGCTCAGGCCGCCCAGCACAAGGTTTACCGGGTGCCATGAAGCCCCTCGGCGCGGCGACCCGGGGCACGACCAATCCCAACCGGTTGCGCCGCGTGGACGCGTGGATCGCCGCCACGCTCAGTGGGCGGTTGCGCGGCGCGGCCGACCCGCTCGTCGTGGACCTCGGCTACGGCGGCTCGCCGGTGACCACCGTGGATCTGCGCACGCGGTTGGCCCGGGTGCGTCCGGACGTGCGGGTGGTCGGTCTGGAAATCGATCCGGTACGGGTGGCCGCCGCGTCCTCCGCCGCGGACCCGCCCGGGTTGACGTTCCGGCGGGGCGGTTTCGAACTGGCCGGGCTGACCCCGGTCCTGGTACGCGCGATGAACGTGCTGCGCCAGTACGAGGAGTCGGACGTGCCAGGCGCGTGGGACGCGATGTGCGCGCGGCTCGCCCCCGGCGGCGCGCTCGTGGAGGGCACCTGTGACGAGCCGGGCCGGTTGGCGTCGTGGGTACTGCTGACGGGCACCGGACCGGTGTCGCTCACCCTGGCCGCCCGGCTGTCCACACTGGACGGTCCGGGTACGCTCGCCGAGCGGCTGCCCAAGGCGCTCATCCACCACAACGTGCCGGGGCACCCGGTACACGACTTCCTCGCCGCGCTGGACGCTGGGTGGCGGGCGGCGGCGCCCTACGCCACGTTCGGTGCACGGCAGCGCTGGATCCGTGCCGTCACCGCGGTCCGCGACGCCGGGTGGCCGATCCTCGACCGGGCCTCCCGCTGGCGCGTCGGGGAGGTCACGGTGGCGTGGTCGGCCGTGGCGCCGGCGCCGCCCACGCCTGCGGCACCGTCCTGAGGGCTCGACGAATGACGATGGAATACTCGCAGCCACACCGGGCGCCGCCAACGGAGGACATCACGTCACTTGGAAAACGCGTCGCGGCAACCACTAGACGCGTCCAACTAACCACCACCGTCGTGTCCACAGTGGACACGAAAGCTACAGCGCGCAGTTGACGAGGACCGGTTCGGGCTCTAGCGTGACCCCGAAGCGCGCGGCCACCCCGGCCCGGATCTCCCGCGCGAGGTCGAGCAGCGCGGCCGTGCTCCCGCCGCCCCGGTTGGTCAGCGCGAGCGTGTGCTTGGTGGAGATGGCCACCCCGTCGTGCCCGTACCCCTTGCGGAAACCGGCCTGCTCGATCAGCCAGGCGGCGCTGGTCTTCACCGTGCCGTCGGGGTTGGGCCAGGCCGGCGCCCCGGCCGCGCGCAACGACGCGAACGCCTCCGCCGGCAGCGCCGGGTTGGTGAAGAACGAGCCGACCGAGTAGGTGTCGGGGTCGTCCGCGTCGAGCACCATGCCCTTGCCGGCGCGCAGCTTCAGCACGGCCGCGCGGACGTCGTCGGGCACGGCGGTGTCACCGGTCGCGACACCGAGGGCGCGGGCCAGCTCGGGGTACCGGATCGGGGTGGAGCGCGCCGCGACGGCCAGCCGCAGCAGCACCTCCAACACGATCCATCTATCAGAATGTTTGAATACGCTGGTCCGGTACCCGAACCCGCACGCCGCCGGCGGCAGCTCTTCGACCACGTCGCGCACCCGGTCGTAGACGCGCACCGCGACGATGGTCTCGGCGACCTCCTGCCCGTAGGCCCCGACGTTCTGGATCGGCGTCGCGCCAGCCGAGCCCGGGATCCCGGACAGGCACTCGATGCCCGCCCAGCCCTCCGCCACGGCGCGGGCGACCACGTCGTCCCACGGCTCGCCGGCCGCGACCCGGAGCAGGACCTCGGCACCATCACGGGTCACGGCGCATCCCCGGGTACGCAGCAGCACCACGGTTCCCCGGTACCCGGCGTCGGCCACCACGACGTTGCTCCCACCGGCGAGGACGAGGAACGGCCTGGTACCCCGTACCATCTGGGGGATTTCGTCGGTAACTGTCGCAATGCTCACCCGGTCCGCCGGACCGCCGAGGCGCAGCGTCGTCCGCGATGCGAGGTCCTGGCTGCCGTTGTGCACGGGCTAACCCTAGGCTTTACCCTGAGTACCATTCAGCGCCGGGGAGACGGTCATGAGAGCCCATGGGAACAAGGAGTTCTGGCTCGCCGCACTGCGGGCGGACGGCCCGGCGTTCCGTGCGGCGGTGGCCGAGGCCGCGCCGGACGCGCCGGTACCGTCGTGTCCCGAGTGGACGGTCGCGCAGCTGACCGGGCACCTGGCATCGATCTACGGCTGGGTCGCCGGCCATGTCGGCCGGGGCGTGACCACCCGGCCGGAGCCGCGCTCGCGCGAGGCAGTGACCGCCACGGTCGCCGAGTTCGACGAGCGGTTCGGCGCGCTGGTGACCCTGCTCGACTCGCTCGACCCGGAGCTGCCCGCGTGGAACTGGGCGCCGCAGTCGAAGAAGGTGGCCTTCTGGCACCGGCGGATGGCGCACGAGACGGCGGTCCACCGCTGGGACGCGCAGATGGCCGTCGGGCTGACCGAGCCGCTGGAGGCCAAGCTCGCCGCCGACGGCCTCATCGAGGTGCTCGACACCTGGCTGCCGGCTGGCCGGGGCACCTGCCCGACCCACCGGCAGGGCATGGTCGCGCTGTCCGCCGCGGATCTGGAGCAGACCTGGCATATCCGGCTGCGCCCGGGCGGCGGGGTGGCGCTGCTCGACACCGACACCATCCTCGACGACGACGACCTGCACGAGCGGGCCGTCGCCCGGGGCACCGCGAGTGACCTGCAGCTCGCGCTGTGGGGTCGGGTCGGCTTCGACGTGCTGACGATGGCCGGCGACGAGCGCCTCATCGAGTGCCTGCGGGTCGGCTGACCACGCGGCCCGACATCCGGCGGCGCCGCAGCGGCTAGCCGACCGCCTCGTCGACGAAGCACCAGCGCCAGTTCTCGCCGGCTTCGAACGAGCGCACCACCGGGTGCGCGACCTCGGCGTAGTGCCGGCTCGCGTGCCGCCGCGGCGAGGAGTCGCAGCACCCCACGTTGCCGCAGGTCAGACACAACCGCAGGTGCACCCAGTCGTCCCGGCCTTCGGCCAGGCAGCCGGCGCAGCCGTCGAGGGTCATCGGCTCCGGCTCGGCGTCACCCAACGCGGTCAGGTGCTCGCATACCGCCATCTCATTCCTCCCGTTGGAGCAGCGACTCTTCCAGATCCAGGTCACGCTGCGCCCGGCGGAGCACCTCCTCGGGGATGCGCCCCTCGTCGCGTGCTTGCCGGAACACCTCGCGCTCGGCATCCAGCATCGCGCGGCGCAGCCGCCCGTACACCTCGGAGGGGGTCTCGCGCCGGCGACCGCCGAGGCGTTCCCAGGCCCGGTTGGTGCGGTCGTCGAGCTTACCGCGCAACCGCTCCACCACCGCCTCGGGCACCTGGCCGTCGCGCGCCAGCTCGGCCGCCAGCCGTTCCTGGGCGGCCCGGCTGGCGGCCTGCTGGACGCCGGCCTCGGCCAGCGCGTCCTCCCGCGGGTCGTCCGCCCGGATCCGCAGCCGCCGGGCCATCCAGGGCAGGGTCACCCCCTGCAGCACGAGCGTCCCCACGATCACCGAGAAGGCCAGCCAGACGAACAGCGACCGGGGGTACTCGGCTCCGCCCGGCAGGCTCGCCGGCAGCGCGAGCGCCGCCGCGAGCGTCACCACGCCGCGCATCCCGGCCCAGGAGATCAGCGTCGGTACCCGCAGCGGCGGCGCGGGATCCCGGGCCCGCACGCGTGGCGCCAGCCGGACCAGGTACGTGGCCGGGTACAGCCACACGAACCGGCTGACCACCACGACACCCAGCGTCACGACGGTGGCCATGACGGCGGTGCGCCACGGCGTGTTCAGCTCCTCCAGGATGCCCCGCAACTGGAGCCCCACCAGGAGGAACACCGCGCCCTCCAGGAGGAACTTGACCATCCGCCAGAACGCGTCCATCTGCAGCCGGGACCGCGCGGACATCAGCGACGGGTACCTGTGCCCGAGGTACAGCCCGGCCACCACGACCGCGACCACGCCGGAGGCGTGCACCGCCTCGGCCGGCGCGTACACGACGAACGGGGCGAGCAGCGACACCGAGTTGTCCAGCAACGGGTTGGTGATCTTCCGGTGGATCTTCGCCAGGACCAGGCCCCCGAGCGCCCCGATGAGCACGCCGCCGACCGAGGCGCGCAGCGCGTTCTCCGCGATGTCCAGTACCGACAGCGTCTGGCCGATCGCCGCGGCGACCGCCACCCGGAAGATGACCAGCGCGGTCGCGTCGTTGATCAGGCTCTCGCCCTCGAGGATCGAGACCATCCGCCGGGGCAGCCCGATCCGCCGGGCGACGGCGGTGGCGGCCACCGCGTCGGGCGGCGCCACGATCGCGCCGAGCGCGAAACAGGCCGCGAGCGGTACCTTCGGCAGCAGCCCGTGCATCACCAACGCCACGCAGGTCGCGGTGAAGAGGACCAGCCCGACGGCCAACAGCAGGATCGGGCGCAGGTTGAACCGGAACGCCGGCACCGAGGTCTCGATGGCGGCGACATACAGCAGCGGCGGCAGGATGCCGACAAGCACGATCTCCGGTTCCAGCCGGATCTCCGGTATCCCCGGGATGAACGACAGCCCGACCCCGACGACGACGAGCAGGATCGGCGACAGTACCCCCAGCCGCGAGGCGAGCGCCGAGACCACCACCACGACGGTCCCGAACCCCACCAGGACGAGCATCTGCGCCACGCGGCGAGCCTACGTCCTACCTCCCGGACAGCGCCTCGGCGGTGTCCCGCAGCTCCTCGGTGAACAGCACCAGCCGCGCCTCACCCACCCGGGTGTCGGCGCCGCGTAGCGCGGTCAACGCCTGCCGGACCGCGTCCTCCGGCGGCCAGCCGTAGATGCCCGCCGAGATCAGCGGGAACGCCACCGACGCCGCGCCCAGCTCGTCGGCCACCCGCAACGCGTTGGCGTAGCAGTCGCGCAGCAGCCCGGAGCGGTCCTCCGCACGCGAGTAGACCGGCCCGACGGTGTGGATGACCCAGCGGGCCGGCAGGTTGCCGGCCGTGGTCGCGACCGCCTGCCCGGTCGGCAGGCCCCGCCCGTACCGGGAGGCGCGCAGCGCCCGGCACTCCGCCAGGATCGCCGAGCCGCCCTTGCGGTGGATCGCGCCGTCCACCCCGCCGCCGCCCAGCAGCGAGGAGTTGGCCGGGTTGACGATCGCGTCGACCCGTTGCGCGGTGATGTCGCCGTGGACGAGCGCGAGCTTCACAGCCTTACCTTCCCTTCACAGCCGCGCCGGAAGGCCGTACAGGTGGCGGGTGAGCAGGGTCGCGCCGACCATCGCGGCCGGCATCACCAGTACCGCCCCGAGCGGGATGAAGAAGCACACGAACACCGACACCCCGAAGCCCAGCGCCAGCCACCGGTGCTGGCGCAGGATCCGGCGCCGGTCGCGCAGCCGCAGGCCGCGCCGGGCGAACGGGATGCCGGTCAGCTCGACGACCAGCGCCCAGCCCCCGAGGAGCGCGCCGATCACCGGTACCACCGTCTGCCCGACCCCCGGCAGCAGCCCGCCGAGGAAGAGCAGGACGGCGACGGCCACGGAGAACGCGATGAGCCGCACCGACTCGCCGATGCTGCGCCGCAGCTCCCGCCAGAACGGCAGGTCGACCGCGTTGGGTACGCCGCCGAGCCGGCCCTCCACCCGTTCGGAGATCTTCTCGTAGAACGGGTCGCCGATGAGCAGGGTCAGGCCGGTGTACACGATGATCGCGACCAGCCCGGTGACCCCCACGATCGCGACGCCGGCGAAGATCCGGAGCAGGTCCCGTGCGTCCTTGGGCCAACTGTCGGCGAACCAGGTCACCGCGCGGGTGATCGGTTCGATGAAGTAGATCACCAGACCGAACCCGGTCGCGAGGAGCACGAACGCAATCAGTGCCGGCACCATGCCGAGCAGCATCAGGCCGGGGCTACGTCCGTAGACGCCCAGGCCCCGGAAGAGGAACCCGATCCCCGTGAAGAAGTCCTTCGGCCGGGAGGGCGCGGCGGTCGGGCCCGGGAGCCGGGAGGGGGCGGCGGTCATGCGGGGAGCTTAGAGGGTGTCGCCGTCCGGTGCGGGGTCGCCAGTCGCGCGGCCCGGGGTGGCGAGGTAGTCCGTGTAGTGCATCATCAGCATGTACTTCATGGGTCCAGCCCCTCAGTTCCAGGCGCCCGGTCGGCGTCGGCCGGCGGCAACCTATCCGGGCTTTCCCGCGCGCCGGATCTGCCGGGCCCGCTCCTCGACGCGGGGCAGGAACCAGGCGGGCACCTCCCCGGTGGCCCGCAGCGTCGCGCGCTCCTCGACGTCGAGGCTCGCGGCCAGCTCATCGACCGCGAACGCGTAGTCCATCAAGCGCTCGGAGATCATGTCGCCGGAGACCGACCGCACCGGAGTGACACCGGCGCGGCAGGAGTTGGACGCGAACAGCCGCAGCATCGTCATCGCCAGACCGCTGCGGGTGCGGCGGTCCAACTCGTCGCGCACCGCGAGCCAGCAGAGCCGCTCGTCGGTCAGGCGGTGCTCCATGGCATCCCCCGTTCCCCGTGCACTCAGCCGGCGAGGCGGACCCGCACCCGGCGGTTGGCCTTGCCCTTGCTCTCCACCTTGACCACCTGGACCTTGCCGACCTGGGCGGTCGACGCGACGTGGGTACCCCCGTCGGCCTGCACGTCGAGCCCGACGATGTCGACGATGCGCACCTCCGTCTCGTCGGGCGGGATCAGGTTGGTCTGGGTGCGGATGATGTCCGGCAGGGCCAGCGCCTTCTCCCGGGGCAGCACCTCGATCGCGATCGCCCGGTCGGCCACCACCTCGGCGTTGACCGCCGCCTCCAGGCGGGCCTTGAAGTCCGGCGGCACCTCGGGCAGGTTGAAGTCCATCCGGGCCTCGCCGGGCTCCATGTTGCCGCCGGTGACCAGGGCCCCGAAGTCGCGGAACACCACCCCGCAGAGCACGTGCAGCCCGGAGTGGGTACGCATGAGCAGGGTGCGCCGCTCGTCCTCGACCGCGCCGGTGACGGTGGTACCGGCGGGCGGTACCGGGTCGCCCTCGGCGGGCAGCAGGTACAGGTCGTCGCCTTTGCGGGTGCCGACGATCCGGGTCTGCACGCCCTGCCACAGCAGGACACCGTGGTCCGGCGGCTGGCCGCCGCCACCCGGGTAGAAGGCCGATCGGTCCAGCACGATGCCCTGCTCGGGATGGGCGGACAGGACCGTGCACTGCCACTCGCGCAACGTCGGATCGGCCAGGTCGAGGCGGTACGTGCGCCCGTGCTGCGTCACACCCATGACCCCGGAGACTACCGCGAGGACGCGATCACCAGGAGCCGTGACCGTCCACGGCGTCGCGCAGGGCGGGCCGGGTGTCGAGCAGGTAGATCAGCGAGGCGGCGACCGACATCAGGCCGAGCGTGGTGAACCGGCCCAGTAGAGCGGTGAAGATGAACGCGCCGAGGGTGAGGCCGACCCAGCCACCCTTGGGGATCGACCCGACCACGGGGAACGCCTCGGTGCGCTGCACGAGGCAGTTGACGAAGGCCACGAACTCGACGACCATCGCGGCCAGCCACAGAACGATCAGGATCCACGCCATGATCGGATCGGCGAAGTCGGGCCCTCGGGTGGCGAGCAGCATGTCTGAAGACTACTCGGCGGGTACCGCGACAGCGCGGTACCCGCCGGGTAACCGGATTACTTGCTGGTGACGGCGCGGGTGCGCTTGACCGCCGGCTTGGGCTCCTCGCTGCCCGCCTCGGCCGCGATCTCGGCGGCCGCGGCCTCGGTGGCCTCGGCACCGCCCCGCACGACCTTCTCGCCGCGGGCGACGAGGTCGGTGTAGACGGCGACGGCCTTCTCCTGCGCGGCCTGGGTGGCGGCGACGAACGCCGACGCGTTGCGCCGGGCAACGGCACGCAGCCGCTCGACATCGAACTCGCGGACACCGGTCTTGGCGCGCTGCTCGTTCACCTTGGTCTGCAGGTCACGCAGCTTCTGGTACGCCAGGTCGGCGGCGCCGGCCGCGGCGTAGAGCGGGGTGGGGATCCGGTTCTTGGTCTGGGTGGTGGGCATTACGTCACTTCTCCTCGGGCTTGGGGACGACCGCTGCGGCCGCCTTCTTGGTGGGCTTGGACTTCCTGACCGGCGCGGCCGGGGGGTCCGGCTCGGGCTGGTGCCCGGCGGCGCGCGCGTTGTCCCGCCGGAACGTCTCGTAGATCTGGCTCAGCGACTGCTTCTGGGCGTTGGTCAGGTCGGGGTCGGCCGCGATGGCGGCGAGCACCCCCTGACCCTCCTTGGCGTCCAGCGCGTCGAGCAGGCCGGCGCGCAGGTACATGACGGGGGTGGACACGCGCAGCGCACTCGCCAGTTGCTGGAGCACCTCGGCGCTCGGCTTACGCAGCCCGCGCTCGATCTGGCTCAGGTACGGGTTGCTGACCCCAGCCTGCGTAGCGAGCTGGCGTAGCGAGATGCGCGCGTTGCGGCGCATGTCGCGGATGAATTCGCCGATGTCTCGGGGTAGGTCTTTGCTGGGCACGCCCCAACACTATGTCGGGGTGCTAGCAACTGCAAGCGGATGCTAGCGTCAGTTAGCGTGTCACCTACCACAGTGCGCGAACGGCACCCACCGGCCGGCCCCCGCCGGTCAACTGTACGCCCGGGGCGTGCGCGGCCAGGTCAGCGAGTACCGGTGCCGTAACGCCGAGGTGACGCATCGCACTGGCCAGGACCGGGAAGATCGGCCGGGTCCCGCCATCATCGATCTTGAGGGCGACCGCGCCCACCCCCGGTACGGCCACCGCGAACACGCCCTCGGCACCGCCCTTGACCAGCGCGCCGGGCAGCCCGCGCATCATCCGCGCCTCCGGCTCACCGGTCCCGGAGACCAGCTCGGGGTGGGCGCGCATCGCGTCGGCCACCGCCGCCTCCCGGGTACCCGCCGGCGCTGCGACCAGGCGCAGGTACGCCCCGGCCAGCGCGGCGAGGGACATCGCGAACACGGCCGCCCCGCACCCGTCCACGCCCACCGCGGCGGCCGGCTCGCCGCTCAGCTCCTCCACCGCCTGCTCCAGGGCCACCTGCAACGGGTGCTCGGCCCGCTCGTACCCCTCCGTCGGCCAGCCGGCCGCCTGGCAGGTCCGCAGCATCGCGGCGTGCTTGCCCGAGCAGTTGGCCAGCACCCGCTCCGGACCGCCGCCCGCGGCGAGGACGGCGTTGCGCGGGGCCGCGCCGATCGGTAGGTCGGGCGGGCAGGCGAGCTGGTCCTCGGTGAGCCCGGCAGCGTGCAGCATGGCCCGGACCCGTGCGGCGTGCAACGGCTCGCCCCGGTGGCTCGCGGCGGCCAGCGCGAGGTCCGCCGGGTCGGCGAGGGTCAGCCCGGCCCGCAGCATGCCCACGGCCTGCATCGGCTTGTTGGCCGAGCGCGGGAAGATCGGCCCGGTCAGGTCGCCGGCCCCGGCCACCGCGCGGGCGGCGGCGTCGAGCACGATCACCGAACCCCGGTGGTACCCCTCGACGAAGCCCGACCGGACCACCTCCGCGAGCAGCTCCCCGCCGGCGTACGCGTCAGCCACGGGGTTCCGCCCCCAGTCCAGGCCGGCCTGCGCCGGAGCCGTGGTTTGTCGGAGACGCGGACGGCCGAAGACCAGGCAGGGCGCGAGCGGAGCCGGAGCCGAGGTTTGGCGGCGGCGAGCACGGCCGCAGGCCCAGCATCCCGCGGGCCTCGTCGGGCGTGGCGGGCGGGCGCTGGGCCAGCCGCGCGAAGCCGACGGCGCGCGCGACGAGCTGCATGTTGGAGTCGACCGGCTGGCCCTTGGCGTAGGTGATCGTGTCCTCCATGCCGACCCGCAGGTGGCCGCCGGCCGAGAGGCTGGCGAGCAGCACCGGCAGCGTGGCGCGGCCGATGCCGGTGGCCGAGAACGTGGCGCCCTCCGGCAGGTCGCGCAGGCACGCGACCAGGGCTTCGGGGGTACCGGGCATGCCACCGGGTACCCCCATGACGAAGTCGACGTGCGCGTGTCCACCGGCCGGCAGCCCGTGCTTGTCCAGCAGCCGCCGCAGCGTGGTGAGGTGGCCGAGGTCGAAGATCTCGTACTCGGGCACGATGCCGCGTTCGCGCATCCGGGTGTGCAGCTCGACGATGAACTCCCAGCGGTTGAGGAAGACGTCGGCGCCGAAGTTGACGGTACCCATGGTGCAGGAGGCCATGTCCGGCCCGGCGTCGAGGACGCGCAGCCGGTCAGCCTCCGGGTCGGTGACCGCGCCGCCCGTGGAGAGCTGCACGATCAGGTCGGTGTGCTCCCGCAGGGCGGCTACCGTGTCGCGCAGCCGGCCCAGGTCGAGGGTCGGCCGGGCGGCGTCGTCGCGGATGTGGACGTGGATCACGCTGGCGCCCAGCGCCGCGCACTCCCGAGCCGTAGTGACCAGCTCGTCGAGGGTGACCGGGAGGGCCGGTACGTCGGCTTTGGCCGACTCCGCGCCGGTCGGCGCGACCGTGATCAACGTCGGTGTCGTCATGGCCGCGATCCTCGCACGGGAAAGCGTTTTCTCCGCCGGACGGGTTTCCGCCTGGGCAACGCTTGCGTAAATTGATAAGACTCTTTACCGTTTCTCCATGGGCAGGCATCGACACCTATCAGTATTGGCGATGGTGGCCGGTGCCGCCCTCGTCGCGGCCGTGATCAGCGTCGTGGCCCCTGCACACGCGGCCACCGGAGTGAGCGCGACCTTCAGCAAGGACTCCGACTGGGGCAGCGGGTACCAGGCCAAGTACACGGTCACCAACGGCTCGACCGCGAGCCTCTCCTCGTGGACGGTGACCTTCGACCTGCCGGCGGGGCTGACCCTCGGCAGCTTCTGGGACGCCACGCTCACCACGAGCGGGCAGCACGTGACCGCGAAGAACCGGGAGTACAACGGCTCGGTCGCGCCCGGCGCCAGCGTCTCGTTCGGGTTCCTGGTCAGCGGCGGCTCGGGCGTCCCGACCAACTGCGCCGTCAACGGCGGCTCCTGCGCGGGCGGGGGCGGCGGAGGCGGAGACACCACCAGGCCCAGCACGCCGACCAACCTGCGCGCCACCGGTACCACGGCCAGCTCGGTGAGCCTGGTGTGGAACGCCTCGACCGACAACGTCGGGGTCACCGGGTACGACGTGTTCGTCAACGGGGCGGCGTCGGCCGCGGTCAGCGTGGGCGGTACCTCGGCCACGGTCGACGGGCTGGCGGCGAGCACCACGTACGCGTTCACCGTCAAGGCGCACGACGCGGCCGGCAACGTCTCGGCCGCCAGTACCGCCGTCTCGGTGAAGACCCAGGCCGGGGGCGGGGGCGGCGGAGGCGGTGGCGGGGCCACGCTGTTCACCGGGCCCTACATCGACATGGGCTCCTGGCCGACGCCGCTGCTCAGCCAGATCTCGAAGGCGAGCGGGCTGAAGAGCTTCACCCTGGCGTTCGTGAACTCGGCCGGTTGCAAGGCGAGCTGGTTCAACGCGTTCGACCCGCGCTCGGGGTGGCAGCTCGACGAGATCAGCAAGATCCGGGCGGCTGGCGGGGACGTGAAGATCTCCTTCGGTGGCGCGAGCGGCATCGAGCTGGCCCAGGCGTGCGCTGATGTGGCCAGCCTCACCGGCGAGTACCAGGCCGTGATCAACGCGTACAAGCTGAAGTTCGTCGACTTCGACATCGAGGGCGCGGCGGTGGCCGAGCCGGCCTCGATCAGCCGGCGCTCGCAGGCGCTGGCCCGCCTGTCCGCGGCCAACCCCGGCCTGAAGATCACGCTGACCCTGCCGGTCCTGCCGAGCGGGCTGGACGCCAACGGGCTCAACGTGGTCAAGGCGGCGAAGGCGGCCGGAGCGCGGATCGACACCGTGAACATCATGGCGATGGACTACTACGTATCCGGCAATCCCGACTACGGCCTGCTGGCACGGCAGGCCGCGCAGGCCACGCACGACCAGCTCCGGTTCCTGTACGGGCTGTCCGACGCGGCGGCCTGGCGGATGGTCGGGGTCACCCCGATGCTCGGCCAGAACGACGACGGGCACATCTTCAGCAAGGCCGCGGCGAGCGCGCTGGTCGGCTTCGCCAAGCAGCGCCACCTCGGCGAGCTGGCGTTCTGGGAGGTCACCCGGGATCGCAACGCGTGCACCGGGGCGCTGTTCCAGTGCACCAACATCCCGCAGCAGCCGTACGACTTCAGCCGGATCTTCGCGGCGTACAACGGTTGAGCCGGCGGGTCGGGCGGGTCGGGCCAGCACACGCCGGCCCGGCCCGTTTGCTGTGGGTCCTGCCCGGCCCGCTACAGCTCCTTCCAACCGTCCATCTTCGACAGGGTGATGAGGTCGCGGACGCAGTCCAGCGCCAGGTCCTCGTCGGGCAGCTCGAACCAGCGGCTCTTGCCCTCGGCGCCGCCCTCCCGCGCCTCCACCACCCAGGCGCCGGCGTCTTCGAAGACCAGGACGTCCATCCGGGACAGGCGGCCCCACCTGCCGTTCCAGTAGTGCTTGCGCCGCTCCACGAGGGGACAGCCTACTCGAACAGGCGTTCGATGGCTACGTTTCCGCAGGTCAGCGCCGGTTTACTGCCCGACTTTCCGGTTGCTGCCCCGGCGCCCGATTCGGCTCACCCGGGGTCGACGGCGGCCATGGACTCGGCCACCCGCAGCGGCTCGGTGTCGGGTACCGACCGCTTGAGCACAGCCAGCGCGATCAGGCCCAGCTCGTAGTGGCGAACCGCGGTGCCCACGAAGCCGACCTCCCGCCCGTCCACAGTGGACACCGGGGTACCCGGGGCCGGTGGCACGTCGGTCGACATCCCGTCCAGGTGCAGCAGCACCAGCCGGCGCGGCGGCCGGCCCAGGTGGTGCACCCGGGCGACCGTCTCCTGGCCCCGGTAGCAGCCCTTGTCGAGGTGCACGGCCGGGGCCAGCCAGCCCACCTCGGCCGGGATCGTGCGGTGGTCGGTCTCCAGCCCGTACCGGGGGCGCCGGTCGGCCACCCGCAGCGCCTCGAACGCCCACACCCCGGCCCACGGCACCCCGAGCCGGTCCGCCCATTCCGGCACCGTCGGGCGCGGGACCAGCAGGTCGTACCCGTACCCCATCCGGCGGACCCAGCCACCCCCGGGCAGGGCGGCGACCGCGTAGACGGTGGTGGGCCGGGCGGCGACGTCGGCCGCCACGAACTTCGGGCCCGGCACCGGCGCGACCACCGGTGGGGCGAGGTCGACGCCGGGTACCACCGCGGCCGGTCCGGTAAACGACAGCAGCGCCCAGTCGGCGGTGACGTCGGCCGGCTCCACCCGGGTCAGGAAGCGCATCTTGGTCAGGAAGTCCAGCAGCGGCCCGGCCGCCCCGGGCTCGGTGTCCAGCCAGGTGGTGGTGCCGTCCTCGGTGACCATGGCGTGGTGCTCGACGTGCCCGTGCGGGGAGAGCACGAGCAGCTCGGTACCCTCCCCCGGCGCGAGCGCGGTCAGGTGCTGGGTGGTCAGGTCGTGCAGCCAGGTCAGCCGGTCGGGACCGGGGACCGCCAGCACGCCCCGGTGGGAGCGGTCGACCAGGCCGGCCGCCGTGGCCAGCGTGCGCTGCTCGCGCAGCGGGTCGCCGTAGTGCGCCACCGCGCCCGCGTCGCGCGAGTCGGGCTCGAGCTCGGCGACGAGCACCTCAGCCATTGCCGCACCCCGCGCACACGCCGAACAGCGCGACGTGGCCGATGTCGAGCAGGAACCCGTGCTCGCTGTCCAGCGTCTTGGCCAGCGGGGCGAGGAACCCGGACGGCAGCTCGCTGACCCCGCCGCAGGTCTGGCACACCAGGTGCACATGCTGCGACTCGCCGACCGGATGGTAGGTGGGCGCGCCGTGGGACAGGTGCGCGTGGGTCACCAGCCCCAGCTCCTCCAGCAGCTCCAGGGTCCGGTACACGGTGGTGATGTTCACCCCGGCGGCCACCTCGGACACCTTGGCGTGCACCTGGTCGGGGGTGGCGTGACCGAGCTGGTGGACCGCCTCCAGCACGAGCTGGCGCTGCGCGGTCAACCGGAGTCCCTTGGCGCGGAGCACCGCCTTGAGCGACGGGTCGGACACAACCGGAAGCGTACCCGCGTCTCAGGTAGCCTCGCCCGCGTGCCCGAACGTGTAGTAGCCGTGCTCGGCCGCGGCGTCGTCCCCGCCGGTACCCCCGTCCTGCGCGCCGATGACCTCGGTGCCCTGCGCGGGGACGGGATCTTCGAGACCATGCACGTCCGGGGCGGCCGGCCCTGGCTGCTCGACCAGCACCTGGACCGGATGGCCCGCTCCGCGGTCCGCCTGGAGCTGGCCCTGCCCGACCGGCCGGCGCTGGTCGACCTGGCCGAGCAGGCGGTGGCCGCGTGGGGCACCGCGACCGAGGGTGCGCTGCGGCTGGTCTGCACGCGCGGGCCCGAGGACGGCGGGCCGGTCACCGTGTTCGCGACGGTCGCCGCGGTGTCGCCGACCACCCGGAACGCGCGGCGCGCGGGGGTCCCCGTGGTCACCGCGTCGCTGGGTTTCCCGGCCACCGGGCGCCAGGGCGCGCCCTGGTTGCTGGCGGGCGCCAAGACCGTCTCCTACGCGGTCAACATGGCGGCCTTACGCTGGGCCGTCGCGCACGACGCCGGCGACGTGCTCTGGCTCTCCAGCGACGGGTACGCCCTGGAGGCGCCCACCGCCTCGCTGGTCTGGCTGGCCGAACAAACCCTCTGGACGGTACCGCCGGAGCCGACCGGCATCCTCGCCGGCATCACCGCCCGATGGCTGCTCGACCACGCCGACTCGCTCGGCTTCACGGCCGGCGAGCGGATGGTCCGCCTCGACGAGCTGGCCGCCGCCGACGGGGTCTGGCTGGTGTCATCGGTCCGGGGCGCCGCCGAGGTGCGCGCGGTCGACGGCGTGGCACGCAAACCCGCGGCAGACACCGATGCCCTGCTCAACCTGCTCGGCTTCCCCCACTGAACGGGTGGCCGGGCCGGCGTTCGGCGCGCGGATCGCTAGCCCGCTACCCGGTCGAGCTTGGCGGACAGGTGAGGGGTCAGCGGTTGGCCGACCGCGGCCATCTCGTGGGCGTACAGGAGGGCACCGTCGACGATGCCGTACAGGCGCTGGCCGGAGTTGACCTCCTTGGCCGTGACGGTGCGCACCACCGCGTCGGTGACCAGCTCCACCTTGAGCCCGTCGACCCGGCCGACGTAGAGCTCCATCACCCCGGTCGGCGCGGTCAGCAGGACCTCCAGCTCACCGGTCGGCTGCCCGTCCACCTGCACCGGCCGCCACCAGCCGACCTCGCGGAACGCCGGGCGGATCGGGGTATCGTCGTCGGCCAGCAGCCACGCCCGCGACTCGTAGAACAGGAACGGGCGCCCGTCATGGCTGAACCGGATCTCCTGGGCGAACCCGAAGCCCTCGATCGTCGGGTACTCCCCGCCACCCCGGCCGCGCCACACGCCGACGAACGGCAGCAGGGCGTTCAGCGCGGCGTGCAGGCCGGGCTCCGTGCGCAGGTCATGCGACTCGGGGTACGGGTACTCCGGCACGGGCGGGGCGTTCAGCCACGGCGGAATGACACTCACAGCAACTCCCGCTCACTCATAGCTTGCCCCGGGACACGCGTACGGCCAGGTAGGCCAGGCCACCGGCGAGCGCGCCGAAGCCGGCGACGAGCAGGCTCACGAAGCCGATCTCAGTAACCACAGCATCCGATCCTATGCTGGCCGGCATGGCACGCACTCTGGTCATCAAGGCCACCGCCGGGATGGACGCGCCCGAGCGCTGCTCGCAGGCCTTCACCGTGGCCGCCACGGCGGTTGCGGCGGGGGTACCGGTGTCGCTCTGGCTGACCGGCGAATCGGCGTGGTTCGCGCTGCCCGGCCGGGCGGCGCAGTTCGAGCTGCCGCACGCGGCGCCGCTGCCCGACCTGCTCGCCGCCGTGCTGGCCGGCGGCCGGGTGACGCTGTGCACGCAGTGCGCGGCCCGGCGGGGCATCACGGCGGAGGACGTGCTGCCGGGGGTACGTATCGCCGGCGCGGCGGTCTTCGTCGAGGAGGCGACGGGCGCGGACGCGCAGGCCCTGGTGTACTAGCGGGCGTGGATGAATTCGATGATCCGATCGACCCGCCGCCGGGCTGGCAGCGCGACCACATCGCGCGCTACGTGGCCAGTGGGGGCACCCAGGGACACCTCTGGCGCGGGGTACCGACCCTGCTGCTCGTCACGCTCGGCCGGCGCACCGGCAAGGCGCGGCGGACCCCGCTGATCTACGGGCGCGACGGCGACCGGTACCTCGTCGTAGCCTCCAACGGCGGCAGCACCGACCCGCCGGAGTGGTACCGCAACCTGGTGGCCGATCCGCGCGTGCGGATCCAGGTCGGCGCGGACGTCTTCGACGGGACCGCGCAGGCCGCCGATCCGGTGGAGAAGGCCCGGCTGTGGCCGGTGATGACCGCGCTCTGGCCGGCGTACGACGACTACCAGGCGCGCACCACGCGGGAGATCCCCGTGGTCGTGATCACGCCGAAGGCCTGAAGCTGGCAGCATATCGATGGCCAAGGAAAGGACCGCCGACCAGAATCGCTCCTGACGGAAGAACGACCAATCGGGAGGGCGCGTGTCACGACGCGGCTGGTTGCTGTTCGCGGCGGTAGGCGTGATCTGGGGGGTACCGTATCTGCTGATCAAGGTGGCGGTCGGCGCACTGAGCCCGGCGTCTCTGGTGTTCTTCCGCACCGTCATCGCCGCACTGCTGCTCCTGCCGCTGGCCGGCGCGCGGGGACAGCTACGCCCGCTGGTGCGCCACTGGCGCCCGCTGCTCGTGTTCACCGCCGTGGAGATCGCCGTTCCGTGGCTGTTCCTGGCCTCGGCCGAGCAGCGGTTGAGCAGCTCGCTGGCCGGCCTGCTGATCGCCGCGGTACCGCTCGTGGGCGCGCTGCTCGGCTGGGCCACCGGCGGGGAACGGCTCGGGCCCCTGCGCCAGCTCGGGCTGCTGGTCGGGGTCGCCGGCGTGGCCGCGCTGGTGGGGCTCGACCTGCACGCGGGCGACGCCTGGGCGCTGGTGCAGATGGGCATCGTGGTCATCGGGTACGCGGTCGGCCCGTTCATCCTCGTGCGGTTCCTGTCCGGGCTGCCCGGCCTCGGGGTGACCGCGGCGGCGCTGGCCCTGACCGCCGTGGCGTACCTGCCGTTCGCCGTCGTGCAACTGCCCGGGCACTGGCCGGCGCTCACCGTGACCGGCTCCGTGGTCGGGCTGTCCGTGGTGTGCACGGCCGCCGCGTTCCTGCTGTTCTTCGCGCTCATCGCCGAGGTGGGGCCGGTCCGCGCGACGGTGATCACCTACCTCAACCCGGCCGTGGCCGTGGCGCTCGGGGTGGCGTTGCTCGACGAGCCGTTCACCGCCGGCATCGCGGTGGGCTTCGCGCTGGTGCTGCTCGGGTCGGTGCTGGCGACCCGCAAGACGCGGGTGGCCGAACCGGTCGCGCCGGTGCCGGTACCCGCTTCTAGCAGCTCCCCGTCGTTGCCGTCACGGTGACGGTGTCGCCCGCGCGGTGCGCCGCGACGCCGCTCGCCAACGCGTAGACGTCGTCGGTGGCGACCACGGCCTGGTCCCGCGGCAGCGTGGCCCACGGTCGCGTCGCCGGCCCGGCCACCTCGGCGGTCCGCAGCCCGCACGGCAGGCTGTGCATCCGCCACTCGCCGCTGATCCCGAGCGGGTCGGGGCCGGGTGCGCCCGCCGGATCGGTCGCCGGCTGGTGGCCCAGGGTCCGGCAGCCGGTACCGGCCTTGACGGTCACCAGCCCGGGTACCGTCGTGGTGCCGTCGACGGTGACGAAGAACCCGGCGTCGGCGGTCAGCGTGTGCGGCGCGCCGCCGGGCGGGTGGTGCGCCTTCGCGCCGTACCCCGCCGGCAGGCCGGACGCGATCCGGTCCAGCAGCGCGGGCTCCCCGCCGACCTTGGTGTAGAGCCACACGGCGCGCTCGTACGTGGCGCCGCCCCGCACCGGCGTGACGTGACAGTCGGACGCCTTCTCGTACCCGAAGACCGCCGGTACCGCCGTGCCGCCCGCCGCCCGTACCACGTTTTCGACCGCCTGGTCCACGGTCGGCTGCGCCTGCGCGATGGTGGTCTGTTCGCGGGCGCTGGGACGCCCGTGGAGGGAGTACCAGATGCCGATCGTGCCGAGCACGAGCGCCCAGACGACCGCGACCGCGAGCAGTACCCTGCGCCGGCGCGGATCCATCCGCGGCGGATACGGCGGCGGGGCGGGCGGCGGCTCGTACGGGACTGGGGTCACGCCGTCCATGGTGACGCGCCGGCCCCCGCCCGGTCGGGGCGGGGGCCGGCGCCCGTAATCAGGCGGCGACGACGCTGACCGCGACCTCGTTGAGCCCCCGCGCTGCCGACACCGTGGCGTCCCCGTTGCCCGCCCGCGACAGCGCCCGCAGGGTCCACGTCCCCGGCGCGGCGAAGAACCGGAACTGCCCGGCGGCGGACGTGACCACCTCGGCGGTGAACTCGCCGGTGGAGTCGAGCAGCCGCACGTAGGCGCCGGATACCGGCTCCGTGCCGGACCGGACCACGCCGGTGATCACGGTCTCCTTCTCCAGGTCGACGGCGGCCGGCAGCGGCGCTGACTGGTCAGGCGCGCCGCAGCCCAGGCTGTCGGTGCTCATCGGGTCACGCCTTTCCCGGTTCGTCGCCGAGCACCACGGGGACGCCGACCAGCGACCCGTACTCGGTCCACGAACCGTCGTAGTTCTTGACCTTGGCCTGCCCGAGCAGCTCGTGCAGGGCGAACCAGGTGTGCGAGGAGCGCTCGCCGATCCGGCAGTAGGCGATGGTGTCCTTGCTCTCGTCAAGGCCGGCGGCGCCGTAGAGGGCGCGCAGTTCCTCGTCGGACTTGAACGTGCCGTCCTCGTTGGCGGCCTTGCTCCACGGCACGCTGATCGCGGTCGGGATGTGGCCGGCCCGCTGGGCCTGCTCCTGCGGCAGGTGCGCGGGGGCGAGCAGGCGGCCGGCGTACTCGTCGGGCGAGCGGACGTCGACCAGGTTCTGCGTGCCGATCGCGGCGACCGCCTCGTCGCGGAAGGCGCGGATGGACTTGTCCTGCTCCTTGGCGGTGTAGGTGGCGGTGGGCCGGAACACCTCGTCCTTGACCAGCGTGCGGGCGTCCAGCTCCCACTTCTTGCGGCCACCGTCGAGCAGCTTGACGTCGCGGTGGCCGTACAGCTTGAAGTACCAGTAGGCGTAGGCGGCGAACCAGTTGTTGTTGCCGCCGTAGAGGATCACGGTGTCGTCGTTGCTGACACCGCGGGCGGACATCAGCGCCTCGAACTGCTCCTTGCTGACGAAGTCCCGGCGTACCGGGTCCTGCAGGTCCCGCTTCCAGTCCAGCTTGATGGCGCCGGGGATGTGACCTCCGTCGTAGGCGGTGGTGTCCTCGTCGACCTCGATGAAGACGACACCGGGGGTGTCCAGGTTCTTCTCGGCCCAGTCGGCCGTAACGAGTACCGAGTCGCGACTCATGGGGTTACCTCTCGGATGGGACGGGTGGGCCGCACGCGCCGTCACACGGTCGCCGGCCCGATGGACGATCAACGGGCACGCGCAAAGGCGCCGTGGCGAAGGAGGCCGGGCGCCGCTAGACGAGGCGACACAGGCAGGTCGCGACCAGGCCGAAGTCGATCGGCCGGCGCTTGGTGAGCAGCATCACGCGACCACGCGGCGCCGTGTGCGGCGCGCGGACAACCGGCTGACTCATGGTTCCGCAGCCTATCACCGGTGCCACACAGTGGACAGGCCGTCCCAGGCCGTGGTCAGGAACCGGCGCGGGACCCGGAGATCGGCACGTTGGCGGCGACGGCGGTCACGGCCAGCCCGCGCTCGGATGCCTTCACGTCGCGCACCGCGAGGTTGTACGGCAGGCGCGGGATCTTGATGTCGACGGACAGGCTCTGCTTGATCGAGCCGACCAACCGGGAGATCACCGCGGGCAGCACGCCGCCACCCTCGGTCTCCACGTTGTTGATCTTCAGGTGTACCGAGCCCTGGGCGACCGTGAGGTTTCCGGTCGCGATGAGCGTGGTCGACACGTTCGCCACGGACACGGGTACCCGTACCCGGACCTGCCCGTCGGGCAGTGCCGAGGCGGTGGCCCCCGAGCCGCCGAACCCCGAGGTGTTCATCAGCTTGTTGACGCTCTCCCAGCCGAGGCTGGTGGTACCGGTGATGTCGTCGGCGGTGATCTGGCCGGTGCCGTTGACCAGCGCACCGGTCGAGGCGTTAACCCCGTTGGCGGTCACGTCCAGCGCCTCCAGGGTGATCCCCTGGCTGGTCGGCCGGTCCACGTGGATGGTGATCTTCTCGTACCGTCCACGCGCCACCTGGGTCAGGAACGGGAACCCGTCGACCGCGACCTTCGGGTCGGTCGGCGACGTGATGTCCCGTACGACCAGCTCCTTCTTGGCCTGCGCGGCGATGGTCCGCTCGGCGGCGTAGGCGGCGAGCCGGTCCGAGGCCACGAACAGCCCGCTCAGTGCGACGAGCAGGATGATCAGGGTCATGCCGACCTTCCGGCCTCGACTGGCCGCCATGGCATCCTCCCGCCCTCCCCGACTAGAGGCCGGGGACCAGAACCATCACGCTCAGCACGTACGCGACCGGGGCGGCGAGCGCGAACCCACCGACCGGCCCCTGCATGTGCCGTGCGACCCATAGTGACGACGGTCCGCCACCCAGCTCCCGACCGGCCTCCGCGAAGGAGACGGCCAGGTCGGCCATGACCGCGGCCATCGCGGTGACCAGCCCGGCGATCGCGGCCTTCGCCGGGGTCAACCCGACGAGTACCGATCCCGCCACGGCGGCCGCCGCGGTACCCGCCATGGCTCCCAGGATCACGCCGATCGTGCCGCGGGGTACCTGAGGACTGGTTCGGGGAACCGGCAACACCACGTCGGCAAGCCTGGCCACCACGAGTGCGACCGCCGCGGCGGACAGACAGGCGACGATCGATTGGGTACCCAACGTGTGCCGGTCCAAAACGAGCAGTGACGCGAAGGCCACCACTCCCACGACCATGGCGAGCGTGGCGCCCAACGACTCGGCGACGCCCTGCCGGCCGGCGCCACGTACCAGCTGCCCGAGAACGCCGAAGACGAACCCGGCCACGGTGACGTACCCCAGCGGCGCGAGCGAGGCCTCCTTGGGCAGCACCGCCGCGACGTCGGCGCCGGCCGCCGCGACGACCCCGACGCCGGCCACCACCCACGGGCCCGGTGGGCGCATCGCCACCACCCACGCCAGCACGAAGAAGAGCTGCCCGCCGAAGATCACGAACCCGTACGACCCGGGCAGCGTGTACGCCCCCGCCACCAGCGCGAATCCGAGCAGCGCGGCGAACAGCGCCACCGACAGGGAGACCAGCCGGCGCGCCGGCGCCAGCGCCACTCCGCGCTCCTGCAACCAGCTCGGCAGGTCGGACTGGAGCTCGGGGTCCAGCCCGGTCTGCTGCCCGGCGACCGCCCGGCGCTTGTGCGGCCGGCGCAGCCGGGACCGTCCGCTGCCGCGCTCGGGCGGCAGTTCGAGATCCAGCGGCGGGAAGTCTTGCGGCTCGGCCGGCGGGCGCCCCTCCGGCGTGCGGCCCTCCGGCGTGCGGCCCTCCGGCCGGCGGCCGGGAAAGTCGCGGGGAGAGCCGGGACCCGGACCGCCGAACTCGGTGGGGCGGCCGGCACCAGGACCACCGAAGTCCGCGGGCCGGCCGGCGAAGTCCGGAGCGCGACCGGCACCAGGACCACCGAAGTCCGCGGGCCGGCCGGCGAGGTCCGGGGCGGGGCCGGGGGCCTCCGGCCGGCGGCCGGGAAAGTCCCGGGCGGGGCCGGCACCGGGACCGACGAAGTCCGCGGGCCGGCCGGCGAAGTCGGCGGCGCGACCCGCACCGGGACCGGGACCACGGCCGGGACCAGGACCCGGGCCGGGACCGGGACCGGGGAGGTCCGGCGCGAACCCCGGCTCGTCAGCGCGTTCGCGCGGCGGGCGCCCGCGACCCTCGGGCGGCGGATTCCGGCCCTCCTCGACGATCCCGGCCCAGCCGTACGGGTCGGGCTGTGTCCCCCAGCCGTAGTCGGGCTCCTCGCGCTGGTCCCGGCCGGTGGTCGACCGCTGCCGGCGCGGCCAGCCGTCCCGGGGACTTTCGTCGGGACCCGGCTCACGGCCGCGCGGACTGGTGGGGGACACGCCCCCGATCGTGCCAGAACCGGGCGGGTCACGGCGAATCTCGCGGCGCTTGCCCACGGCATCGTCCGGATCACCTAGTGAGTCCGGGCCGACGCTCCGCTATCCTCGTGTCTTAACCCGCCCGTCAGCGCCGTCGGGAACCAAGTCGACCAAGACGGAGGTGACGCGTGGAGATCCTGGTCCTGACCAGCGCCCGTGCCGGCGAACCCGCCAGCGTCCTACCCGCCCTCGACCTGCTCCCCCACTCGGTCCGCACCGCCCCGCGCGACGTGCGGACCTTGGTTTCCGGCCCGTCGCCCGATGTGGTGCTCGTCGACGCGCGCAGCGAGCTGGCCGACGCCCGGGCCACCTGCCGGATGCTGCACGCCACCGGCCTCGGGGTACCGCTGATCGCGGTGATCTCCGAGTCGGGCCTGGTGGCGCTCTCCGCCGACTGGGGCGTCGACGATGTGATCCTCGCCTCCGCCGGCCCGGCCGAGATCGAGGCCCGGCTGCGGCTGACAGTTGGCCGGCTCGGCGCGGCGACCTCGGGCGACGGCGGGTTGATCCGGGCCGGGGAGCTGACCATCGACCCGGATACCTACGCCGCGAAGCTCAAGGGGCGCCCGCTCGACCTCACGTACAAGGAGTTCGAGCTGCTCAAGTTCCTCGCCCAGCATCCAGGCCGGGTGTTCACCCGCGACCAGCTGCTGCGCGAGGTGTGGGGCTACGACTACTTCGGTGGCACCCGTACCGTCGACGTCCACGTGCGGCGGCTGCGGGCCAAGCTCGGCTCCGAGTACGAGTCGATGATCGGCACCGTCCGGCAGGTGGGCTACAAGTTCGTGGTACCCCCGTCGCGGGCGCTGCCGGACAACGAGCCGGTACCGGTCAACGTCTAGCCGACGGCGAGGTTGTCGACGAAGCGGCGCAGCACGTCCACGGTCTGCCCGTACTCCTGCCGGGTGATGCCGGCCATCGCGCGCGCCCGGAGCTGACTCACGTCGGCGAAGACCCGCTCCCGCGCGGTCCGGCCGGCCGGGGTGAGCGACAGCGGGTCGGCGTCGGTGAGCCAGCCGAGCGCGGTGAGGTCGGCCCGTACCGCGTCGATCCGCGCCGGGTCGCCGAACGGCGCCAGGCCGGCGGCGAGCGCCGCCCGGGTGACCGGCTCGCCCTCGGCCACGCTGTTGAGCACCTGCCAGTGCGTGCGGGTGATGCCGTGGCCGGCGATGGCCGCGTCCATCCGCTCGGTGAAGAGCTGGTCGGCCCGCCGGGCCCAGTAGCCGATGGGCTGGTTCATGGATCCTCCCGAGATCTGTGCTATCGGCACATGTATGCTATCAGCATGACAGACCCCGAGCTAGCCGCGATCGAACAGGCGATGGTCCGCATCCGGCGCGGCCAGACCCGCCGCCGGCTGGCCGAGGTGAGCGCCCGGGAGCACGGTCGCGAGGCGGGCAACGTGGCGCTGTTCGGCGTCGTGGACGCGATCGAGGAGGGGCCGGCGGGCCGGGTCAGCGTCGGTACCGTCGCGCACCGGCTGGGCATCGACCCGTCCCGGGCGAGCCGGCTGGTGGCGCGCGCGGTCGAGGCGGGGTACGTGCGCCGCACGGGGGCACAGCACGACGGGCGGATCAGCGCGCTGGCCCTGACCCCGGCCGGGCAGCGGTACGCCGAGGCGGTACACCGGGCGCGCCAGCAGCATTTCGACGCGGCCATGGCCGGCTGGACGGCGACCGAGCGCCGGGAGTTCGCGCACTTGTTGAGCCGGTTTGTGGCGGCCCTACCCGATACCGATAACGTAAACGTGTGACCATGACCGCGCCGGTACAGCGCACCGCGCATCTGACCCCCGACGAGGTCGTGGAGGTCCTCGACCTGGCTCGGGCGGCGGGCGACGCCGACGGCGCCTACCCGCTGTCCGAGCACATCGTGCTGCACGTGCGGCACGGTGGCGACGAGCCGGCGATCCACCTCCTCGTCCGGCAGGACGGGCAGCTCGTCGGGTATGCCCACGTGGACACCACCGACGTGATCGAGGGCGCGAGCGCCGAGCTGGTGGTACACCCGATGTTCCGGCGGCGTCGCCTCGGGCGGGCGCTGGCGGTGGCCGCGACCGAGGCGGCGGCCGAGCGGGACCCCACCGGGCGCCTGCGGCTGTGGGCGCACGGCGACCACCCGTCGGCCACCGCGCTGGCGCTGTCGCTCGGCCTGCGCCGGACCCGGGTGCTGTGGCAGATGCGCCGCTCGCTGTACGCCCCGCTGCCCGCCCCGGAGCTACCGGCGGACGTCACGGTCCGGGCGTTCCGGCCGGGGGAGGACGACGAGCGCTGGGTGGCGCTCAACGCGCGGGCCTTCGCCGACCTGCCCGACCAGGGCCGGTGGACGCTGAAGGACCTCCTGGTCCGGATGGGCGAGCCGTGGTTCGACCCGCGTGGCTTCCTGATCGCGCAGCGGGACGGTGAGCTGGTCGGGTTCCACTGGACCAAGGTGCACGGTGACGCCGGACACGACCACGAGCCGATCGGCGAGGTGTACGTGCTCGGGGTCGATCCCGCCGCACACGGGCTGGGCCTGGGCCGGGCGCTGACCCTCGCCGGGCTGCGCCACCTGCGGGCCCGGGGACTGGACCAGGCGATGCTCTACGTCGACGAGACCAACGAGAAGGCCATCGCGCTGTACCAGAAGCTGGGATTCGCCCGCTGGTCCACGGACGTGTCCTTCCAGAAGGGCTGAGCTGCGCCATTTCCTGTGCCCAAGGTTCGATCAAGGCTCAGGGCTCGTCCGCCCGGGCCAACGCGTCAGTAGACCAGGCGGTCGCCGACCACCCGGGGGGTCACCGGCGTGGCCACGTCGCGCTCGGCCGCCATCACGGCCTCGATCGAGCCGGCCGCGGCGAGCTGCCCCAGCGTCACCCGGGTGGGTGGCAACATCGGCAGGTCGGCCGCCTCCTGCGGGGTCACCCACAGCGCGTGCGACGCCTCGCCGCCCACCTCGCGGGTACGCTGCCCGAGCGGCATCCGGGCCACGAAGAAGTACGTGTCGTACCGGCGCGGTTCGAACTCCGGCGTGATCCAGCGCGACCACGGGACGAGCAGGTCGGCGCGCAGCACCAGACCGCGCGTGCGCAGCAGCTCGGCGAAGCCGACCTCGCGCGCCTCCACCGCCCGGCGGGCCTGCTCCCAGTCGTCGGTGGACACGTCGGCCAGCACGTCCGCGGGGGACCGGCCGGCGAGCAGCACGCCGGTCTCCTCGAACACCTCCCGGACCGCCGCGCACGCCACCGCGCGGGCCCGGGCGTCGGGCAGCCCGAGCCGGTGCGCGGGCGCGACCCACTCCACGTCGGCGTCGCGCGGGTCGACGCTGCCGCCGGGGAAGGCGTACATGTCCGCGGCGAAGACCATCGTGCGGGCGCGGCGGATCAGGTACACCCGCAGCGGCGGGCGCAGCAGCAGGACGGTGGCCGCCAGGCGCGGCTCGACCGGAGCGCGGCCGGCGGCGGCGAACTGGCGGGCGTGCTCGACGAGCTGCTCCTCGGGGTCCATCTGCTATCCGAACAGGGGCTTGACCAGCAGGTGTACCACCGCCGCGATCGAGGCGGCGCCCGGGAACGTCAGAATCCAGGCGGTGAGGATGGTGCCGGCCACGCCCCAGCGCACGGTGCTCGCGCTCGTGGTCACGATTCCTTCACCGCAATGGTCTCCACGGTGTTGGCCACCCGTTCGAACGCGTCACACGCGCGCTCCAGCTCGTCGACGACCTCCTTCATCTTGAGCACGGTGAGCGCGTCGTACTCCCCGGAGAAGAGCCGCACCAGCAGCATCCGGTACGTGCTGTCGCCCTCGTTCTCCAGCCGGTTGCACTCGACCCAGTAGTCCTCCAGGCCCTTCATCACCTTCAGCCGGGGCATCGCCTCGGCGGTCAGCTTGGCCTGCCGGTCCAGCACGTCGACCAGCTCGTGCATCTCCCGGGGCAGCGTCGGCAGCCGGGTCAGGCCGTAGAGGTACATCAGGCTGCCGACCGCCTCGATGTGGTCCATCACGTCGTCCAGGCCGGAGCCCAGCCGGTAGATGTCCTCCCGGTCGAAAGGCGTGATGAACGACGAGTTGATCTTCTTGTACAGCTCGTGGGTGATCGCGTCGCTGTCGTGCTCCACCTCGACCAGCCGTTCGCTGACCGACTGCACGTCCGCGTCGGGCAGGACCAGCTCCGACAGCAGCGCGGTGCCGGTAACCAGGTTCTCGGCGGCCCGGCTGAAGAAGTCGAAGAACGACTCGTCGCTCGGACGCAGCTTGATCCGCACGGGCCACCTCACAACTGGAATCGATCAAGAGCATGGTAGTTCACCCGCCGATCAACCGCCGCCGCTCCGCCTCGATATCGAAATCTGCCATCGGATACCGCAGGGCCAGATCGACAAGCGTGTCCCGCAGGAGGGTGGCCACCGCCCAGTTCCGGTACCACTTCCGGTCGGCCGGGACGACGTACCACGGTGCGTGCCCGGTCGAGCACCGCGCGAGCGCGTCGGCGTAGGCCGCCTGGTAGGCCGGCCAGAGCGCGCGCTCGGCCACGTCACCCGGGTTGTACTTCCAGTGCTTGGTCGGGTCGGTCAACCGCAGCAGCAGGCGCTTGCGCTGCTCCTTGGCGGAGATGTGCAGCATCACCTTGACGATGGTCGTGTCGTCGGCGGCGAGTTCCCGCTCGAACTGGTTGATCTGCTCGTACCGGGCCGACCACACGTCCCGCGGCACCAGCTCATGCACCCGGACGACCAGCACGTCCTCGTAGTGGGAGCGGTTGAACACCCCCACGTAGCCGGGTACGGGCAGGGCCTGGCGGATCCGCCACAGGAAGTCGTGCCGGCGCTCCTCCTCGGTCGGCTTGCCGAAGCCGACGATGCGCAGCCCCTGCGGGTTCATCGCGCCGGCCACCTGGCGGGTCGTGCCGTCCTTGCCGCCGCAGTCCATCGCCTGCAGGACCAGTAGCACCCGGCGGCGGGACGCGCCGACCTTGGCGCTGGCGTACAGCCGCTCCTGGTGGTCGGCGAGCTCCGCGCCGAGCCGGGCGACCTCCCCGGCGGCCCAGCGCTTGTCCGCCGCACGCGGGGCGCCCGGGGTGCCGGCCGGATCGATGGCGGCCAGGTCGACCGGACCACCCGGGGGTACCCGCAACCGGTCCCGCAGCTCCACGTCAGCGCACCAGGTCGAGCCAGGAGTGGTACCCCCCGGCGAACGGCTCGGTGCCGTCGGTCAGCGCGCGGACCAACCAGTGCGCCGCCTTCCACGCCCGGTCGACCACCTCGTCCGGATAGCCGAACCGCAACCGGTGCACCTCGAACTCCTCCTGGTCGACCAGCTCCACCGAGCGCGTCATCCGGCGCCGGCGCACGTCGAGGTCGAGGTCGACGAGGCAGAGCCGGTCCTGTGCCGGCCAGTTGGCCGGGGTGGCGATGTCGCAGTAGACCTCGGTGCGGCGCGGCGGCGCGTTGAACATCGCCGTGTACCAGGCGTTGTGCGGCACCAGCAGCACGTACGGGTCGGCGTACTTGAAGCTCTCCCCCGAGAACGTGTCCTGCGGTACCCCCAGCCACACGCCGTGCTCGTCCTCGCCCAGGCGCAGGGCGGGATAGCTACGGTGCGGAGTGCCGTCGTACTTGCGGTAGTCGACGCGCACCACATCGGGTGGCATGGTGCGAACAGTAGCGGCTCAGCGCACAAGATCCGCCGCAATGACGCGGACCGGGTACGGCTGCGTCGCTTCGAACGCCTTGCTCCCGGTGACGTCCGCGACCTGCTGGTATCCGCCCTTGTCCGCCAGTTCCCAGACGGTCAGGCGGGCCTCCTCCGGGCGGGCCACCGGGTCGACCACCCAGAAGGACCTCGTGCCGGCCCGCCCCAACCGCGCCCGTTTGATGTTCAGGTCGATCAGCTTGGTGCTCGGGGAGAGCACCTCCACGGCCAACGCGGGCGGGGCCGGCAGGTCCTTGTCGGTGAGCTGGTCCCGGCGGGCCACCAGGACATCGGGCTGTATCTCGGTGTCGTCGGCCAGCCCGACCGCGAACGGCGCGATCAGCACCTCGAACTCCGGCGTGCACGCGTCGTCCAACAGTCGCGCTATCCGAAGGACCGCGCGCTGGTGCACACGCCCCGGCGCCGCGCCCACGATGAGCACTCCGTCGATGAGCTCGTAGCGGCGCCCGTCGTCAGGCATGTGCTCCAGATCGGCCCTCGTGAAGGGCCGTCCTGAAGTGATCGGTTCGGCAGCCATGACAGCACCCATCGTCCCTCCTCGGTCAGCACCACGCCACCCTGCCGCCGGGGATGCCAAGCGGGCAAGGATCAAAATCTGGCCTGTGGACAACTCGCCACGCTGTGGATGGCGGACCCGTCCCGTCGGGGGTAGCGGGTAGCGTCATCCCCCGTGAACCGGCCCACCGTCGAGGAGCTTCTGACCGCCGCCGTCACCGCCGTTCCGGGTGGCACCGCCCGGCCCGGGCAGCAGGCCATGGCCGCCGCCGTGGCACAGGCCGTCGAGTCCGGCGAGCACCTGCTGGTCCAGGCCGGCACGGGTACCGGCAAGTCGCTGGCCTACCTGGTGCCGGCGCTCCTCGTCGACGGCCCGGTCGTGGTGTCCACGGCCACGCTGGCGCTGCAGTCGCAGCTCGTCGATCATGACCTGCCCCGCCTGGCCGACGCGGCGGAGCCGCTGCTGCGCCGCCGGCCCACCTTCGCCGTGCTCAAGGGCCGGCACCACTACGCCTGCCTGGCCCGGTTGGAGGGCACCTCGGAGGAGGAGCCCGAGGACGCGCTCTTCGAGACCGGCGGCGGTGGCCGGACGAAATGGCTCGGCGAGGCGGGCCGGTTGGGCAAGCAGATCCAGCGGCTGCGGGAGTGGGCGCTGGAGAGCGAGACCGGCGACCGCGACGAGCTGGACCCCGGCGTCGACGACTCGGCGTGGCGGCTGGCCTCGATGCCCGCCCGGGAGTGCGTCGGGGCGGCCCGCTGCCCCTCCGGCGCCGAGTGCTTCGCCGAGGCATCGCGGGCCCGGGCCCGGGAGGCCGACATCGTCGTCACCAACCACAGCCTGCTCGCCGTCGACATGCTCGCCGGGCGGCACATCGTCCCGCCGCACAAGCTCCTGATCGTCGACGAGGCGCACGAGCTGGCGGACCGGGTCACCAGCGCGGCGCAGGCCGAGCTGTCACCTGACGCGGTCGAGCGGGCGGCCCGGCGGGCCCGGCCCTACCTGTCCCCGGAGGTGCACGAGGCGCTGACCGAGGCCGGTGACGCGCTGGCCCTCGGGCTGACCGATGCACCGCCCGGGCGGATCACCGCGGGGCTGCCGGGGCCGCTGCGGGAGGCGCTGACCCTGCTCAACGCCGCCGGCAAGCGGGCGCTGGACGCGATCGGCGACATCAAGGCCGACGACCCCGACCCGGTCCGCAAGCAGCAGGCCAAGGCCGTGCTCGGCGAGCTGACCGAGACCGCGCGGCGGCTGCTCGCGGAGGCGGACTTCGACGTGGCGTGGGTGGAGAAGGACGACCGGCGGCGCGCGGTCGTGGTGGCGCCGCTGTCGGTCGCCGGTACCTTGTCGGAGCATCTGTTCGCCGACCGGACCGTGGTCGCCACGTCGGCGACGCTGGCGCTGGGCGGCCGGTTCGACGCGATCGCCCGGTCCCTCGGGATGACCGAGGGGGACGGCACCTGGCAGTCCCTCGACGTCGGGTCGCCGTTCGACTACGGCCGGCAGGGCATCCTCTACGTCGCCGCGAAGGTCCCCAGACCCACCCAGTCCGGCCTGTCCGACGCCGCGGCCGAGGAGCTGATCGCGCTGGTGCAGGCGCTCGGCGGGCGTACCCTCGGGCTCTTCTCGTCCCGGCGGGCCGCCGAGCGGGCCGCCGAGGTGCTGCGCGCCAAGACCGACCTCACCGTGCTCCTGCAGGGCGAGGAGGCGCTGCCGCTGCTGGTGCGCCGGTTCCGGGAGGACCGGGCGAGCTGCCTGATGGGCGTGATGTCGCTCTGGCAGGGGGTCGACGTGCCCGGTGACGCCTGCCAGCTCGTCGTCATCGACCGGCTGCCGTTCCCGCGTCCGGACGAGCCGCTGGCGGCGGCCCGGGCGGCCGCCGTCGACAGCGCCGGTGGCTCCGGGTTCGCGGCGGTCAGCGTGCCGGTCGCGGCGGTCCGGCTCGCCCAGGGCGTCGGCCGGCTGATCCGTTCCGCCGCCGACAAGGGGGTCGTCGCCGTGCTCGACTCCCGCCTGGAGACCGCCCGGGGCTACGGCGGCTACCTGCGCGCTTCGCTGCCGCCGTTCTGGTACACCACGAAGCAGGAGGTGGTCCTCGCCGCGCTGCGCCGCCTGGCCTAGGCCTTGACGACGACTTCTTGGGGCGGCGCCGGGGCGGCCTGGGAGCGGCGGCGGGCGGCCAGGTGCCGGATGCCGGTGTTGAGGACGGCGACGATCGGTACCGCGACCAGCGCGCCGATGATCCCGGCCAGCACCAGGCCGGCGGCGATCGCGACGATCACGGCCAGCGGGTGGATCGACACCGCCTTGCCCATGATGGCCGGCTGGAGTACGTGCCCTTCCAGCTGCTGCACCGCGATCACCAGGATCAGCACGGCCAGCGCCCAGAACGGCCCCCGCGTGACCAGGGCGACGAGGATCGCCACCGTGCCCGACAGGGTCGCCCCGATGATCGGGATGAACGCCCCGAGGAAGACCAGGGCGGCCAGCGGGAACGCCAGCTCGATACGCATCAGGACCAGCCCGACGCCGATGCCCACCGCGTCGATGAACGCGACCAGCACGGTGGCCCGGACGTAGGCGACCAGGGTCTGCCAGGACTGGTCACCCGCGCTGGCCAGCGGTTCCCGGGCGGCGGCGGGGAGCAGGCTGACCAGGAACCGCCAGATCCGCCGGCCGTCGCGCAGGAAGAAGAACGTCGTGAACAGCACCAGGAAGGTCGAGGCGAGCACGTCGAAGGCGGTCGTCGCGGTGCTGAGCGCCCCGCTGGTCAGCGTGGAGCGGTGATCGGTGAGCCACTTCTGGCCCTCACTGATGATCGAGTTGAGCTGCTGGTCGGACAGGTGCAGCGGGCCCCGCTTGAGCCAGCTCTGGATCTGCTCGATGCCGCCCTGTGCCTTCTGGCTCAGCTTCGGCCAGCTCGACACGAACTGCGTGATGACCAGCGTCAGGGTGCCGGCCACGAGAGCCAGACCGCCGATCATCACGATCGCGGTGGCGAGCGAGCGGTGCAGCCGTACCCGTTTGCGCAACCAGACCACGGCCGGACTGAGCAGGGCCGACAGCAGCAGCGCGATGGCCACCGGGATGACCACCTGGTGGAGCTTGCCGACCACCCAGACGACCGCGGCCGCGGCCGCCACCACGATCAGCAGCCGCCAGGACCACGCGGCGGCGACCCGCAGCGGAAAGGGCACCTCCTGCTGCTCGCTGCCGGGGGACTCGTCGAACGGCTGCTCGTGCGCATCGATGGGTTCGTCGTCGTAGTCGTCGTTGTCGAGCCGGACGGTGGCACGGCCGGCGGAGTACGCCCGCCGGACATTGGCGCGTACCTGCTCCAAGCGGCTCAAGAGCCGCCCTCTCTCCGCCGTCACCCCCCTACCGTACCCAGCAGGGCTGAGAGGTCGTTGTACCGTTCCGACGTGACCACCACCGAGTCCGAAGTCGGCCTGCCCATCCGCCTGTTGCACGACCGGGTGCTCGTCCGCCTGGAGGGCCACGAGGGCGAGCGGCGTTCCTCCGCGGGCATCGTGATCCCGGCGACGGCATCGATGGGCCGGCGGCTGTCCTGGGCGACCGCGGTGGGGGTCGGGCCGCACGTACGGTCGATCGTGGTCGGCGACCGGGTGCTCTTCGACCCCGACGAGCGCTCGGAGGTCGAGCTGCACGGCCGGGAGTACATCCTGCTGCGCGAACGCGACGTGCACGCGGTGGCGGCGAGCCGGGTGGAGACCGACGGTACCGGCCTCTACCTGTAGTGCGGCAGGAGCAGCACCGGCACCGGGACCACCGGTTGGTCGGGCGGGTCGAGGCTGCGCACCGAACCGTCGGGGAACCGGATGTGGTAGCGCTGCCCGTCCCAGTGCGCCGGCGGGGTCATCGGGTCGCGTCCGAGGTACACCTGCCGGTACGCGCTGATGCCGTCGAGCAGCGCCCGCTCCTCGGCCAGCGCCTCGGCGACCTCGTCGGGGCGCAGGTGCAGCCCCCGGCGCAGCCCGTCGCGCAGCAGCGCCAGCCGGGTGGCGGCGAACTGGAACCCGCGCATCGCCTCGGCGCCCGCGTCGCCGGCCACCCGGCGGGCCCATATGCGGGCGGACTGCCGCCGGCCCATGGTGGCCAGCGCGGCCACCTCCGGCGGGGACAGCCACCCGGCCCGGACGTACTCGGGCAGGATCCGCTGGGTAAGCCGGCCCTCCCAGGACCGTAGCCACAGGGCGAAGCCCACCATGCCGAAGAAGATCGGCATCATCACCGAGAAGTACCCGTAGAGCAGGATCAGCAGCTGCTTGGTCTGGTTGGCGAGCAGCGCCATCAGGTTCCACGAGCCGTGCAGGATCATCGCGGTGAGCCAGCCCGCGATCGGGGCGAGGACCCGGACCCGCCGGTCGGCCGACCGCGCGGCCACTCCGAGCCCGATGCCGGTCATCGCGGTGAACAGCGGATGGGCGAACCCGGACAGCGCGATGCGCACCACGAAGATGCCGATGACGTTGGCCACGCCGCCGGCCACCCCGGCCCGGTCGGCACCGGCCGCGTAGCCGTGCCCGCCGAGGTAGAGGATGTTCTCCACCATCGCGAAGCCGGTCGCGGACAGTCCACAGTAGACGATGCCGTCGACGACGCCGGAGAACGCCTTGCGACGGAACAGGAAGAGCAGCAGCGGGCCGAGCGCCTTCATGCTCTCCTCGGCCACCGGCGCGACCAGCACCGCGACGAGCGACCGGGGCAGGTGCCCCTGCCGGAAGATGGTGTCGGCCCCCTGGTTGATGAGCAACGCCACCGCGGTCGCCACGCAGGCGCCCCAGGCCAGGCAGCTCGCCAGGTACTTGATCGGCTCCGGCTCGTACCGGTCCAGCCAGAGGAAGCACGAGACCAGCACGGGTACCGGGATGATCGCGGCACCGACCCCGACGAGCAGCGCGGTGATCCCGATGTTGAGCCCGAGGTAGACCAGCACGCCGATGCCGCAGACCGCGAAGCCCACCACCATGCTGACCAGCAGGGTGACCCGCTTCCACTGGTACCGGGGCGGGGCAGCCGCCACCGGGGCCGGATCCGCGGCCGGCGGGAACGGGGTCATGACCGGCAGCCTATCGGTTGGGTAGCCGGCCGACCGCCCGGCGGATGGCCTTCTCCACCACGGGTCGGGGCAGCCCGCTGGCGAGCAGCAGGTCGGTCCCGATGGTCCGGATCTGGGCCACCACCACGTCACCGGAGAAGCCGAGCCCGGCGCGGTACACGTCGGCGGCGCGGCCGACCGCGACCAGGGTCAGCTCGCGGGGACGGAGGGGCTCGGCGGTCGCGGCGAGCGCGTCGCGCAGGGCGGTCACCGCGTCGGCCAGGATCTGCAGCGCCTCGACCAGTCCGGGCGGGGCCGGCTCGCCGTCGCGCAGCAGGGCGACCGTGCGCCGGGCGAGCACCCGCCCGTTGCGCGCCGCGTGCTCGATGTGCTCGGCGGCGTCCAGGTACTGGGTGAGCGGTCCGCGGGAGCGCCAGAACACCGGCGCCAGCGTGGCCGCTTCGCGGGCCCCGGCCAGCGCGCCCCGGAACGCCACCACCGACGCCTCCCCGCTGCGCAGGCCGGACAGCACGGCGTCGGCCGCCGCCCGGGAACCGTCGGCCAGCGCGGTCGCGCAGCCGCGCAGCCCGTCGGCGAGCAGGTCCATGGCCGGACCGGCGGCCCGGCGGATCACCGCCGACGGGTTCACCGGCAACAGCAGCGCCATGACGAGGATCCCGACCACGCCGCCGATCAGCGCGTCGAGGAAGCGGGTGTAGTAGATCCCGTCCGACGGCGGGGCCAGCGTGGCGACCAGTACCGCCGACGCGGCCGCCTGGCCGATCACGATCGGGCCGCCGCCGAGGAACACCGCCACGAGGATCGCGACGCCGACCCCGAGGCCGATCTGCCAGCCACCGGTACCGATGAAGTAGATCAGCGCGTCGCCGACCAGGATGCCGAGCGCGACCCCGACCACCAGCTCGACTACCCGCCGCAGCCGCTGCCCGACCGACACGTTGAGCGCGATGACCGCCGCGATCGGGGCGAAGAACGGCCGGGTGTGGTGCAGCAGGTCGAACGCGACCACCCAGGACAGGCCGGCGGCCACCCCGGCCTGAGCGGCGAAGAGTGCGGCGGCCCGTACCCGGCGTACCCGGTCGGCGAGGGTAGCCCGGGAACGCTGCCGGACCTCGTTGAACGCATCGACCGTGGTCGCCATCCGGTCCCGAGCCATGATCATGACAACAGGCTAGTCGGGTAGCTCCGGCCGGGGCGGGTAGAACTGCTGCGTCGGGTACTCGCTGAGCGGCGCGCGGGGAGCGACCGGCGCCGGCTCGTAGCCCCCGAAGTCCTCGTCGCCGTCGTCGCCGTTGCCGCGCCGCATGCGCAGCACCACCAGGATGAAGATCGTCACACCGCCGAGCACCAGGGCGCCGCCGAACATCAGTGCCCACGCGGTCAGCGACGACGACGGCTTGACCTGGGGCACCGTCTCACCGTGCGCGGCCTCCACGGACGTGTCGAGGGTCGGACCCAGGTCGGTGGCCGGGGGCGGATCGACGGCGGCCGGCGTGTCGGACGGGCTCGGGGCGCCCGTGCGGGTCCGGGTCGGCGTGGGGCCGGCGGTGGTCGGGTCCGCCCCGACGATCGTGAACGTCGCGAACGCGAACAGGTGGGTGGTGCTGTCGACCGCGCTGACGTTGTGGACGCTGCCCTCCCGCACGTTGCGCGGGGCCCGGAACCTGACCCGGGACGTGCAGGAGCTGGACGAGTCCTGGCCGAAGGCCTGGCCGTCCCAGCGGTAGGTCACCCGCAGGCGGCAGTTGCCGTCGGGCGCGAGGCGCTCGTTGACCTGGAAGGTCGCGGTGATCGTGGTACCCGGTTTCCCGCTGGACGGGTCGAGGGTCAACGTCGCCGTGCCGAGCGTCGGTGCCGCCGAAGCGGTCGCCGGATGGACCGCGATGGCCACCCCCCCGACGAGGGTGAGCAGACTGGCGGCGGCCAAGCCCCGTAGCGCGCGCATCCCGCCATGGTGCCTAGTCGACGTGCCGGGGGCAAGGCGAGCCGGCCCGGCGGGCCGGGAGCAGGGGCGCCGCCGGGGGCCAACCGGGCCCCCCGGGGGTGGGGCGGGCGCCGGCCCACCCCACCCCGGCCGCAGGTCAACCGGTGACCGGGGCCAGCTCCGCGGCGGCCTCCGGTACCGGCTGCGCGACCGGCTGGCGCACCGCCGGCAGCGCCAGCGCCAGCACCGCGCCGACCCCCAGCGCCACCGCGCCGATCTTCTGCGCGGCGGCGGTACCGGTGACGAAGTCGGCCCCGCTGGCGTACCCGCCGAAGGTGGAGAACACCGAGCCCAGCACCGCGACGCCGAGCACCGTGCCGAACTGGCGCAACGCGTTGGAGGTACCGGACGCGACGCCCTCCAGCTCGCGCGGCGCGAAGCCCAGGGCGAGCCGCGCCACCGGGGCGAAGAACAGCCCCATGCCCAGGCCGGCGAGCACGAACGGGGGGATCAGGCGCGGGTACGGCAGCGTCGGCGTGATCTCCAGGGCGAGCCAGGCGATCCCGGCCGCCTGCAGTGCGAGCGCGAGCGCGACGATGCGCCGGGCGCCGAACCGGTCGGACAGGATCCCCGACACCGGCGCCGCCAGCACCGGCATCGCGGTCCACGGCAGGGTCCGCAGGCCGGCCTGGAACGGCGAGTACCCCTGCACGGTCTGCAGGTACTGGGCGCCGAGGAAGACCGAGCCGAACATGCCGAACGCCATGACCAGCGACACCGCGTTGATCAGCGTGAACCCGCGGTCCCGGAAGAGCCGGAGCGGCACCATCGGGGTACGGGCCCGGGCCTGCCACGCGACGAATGCGAGGACCAGCACGCCGCCGGCGATGAGCGAACCGAGCACCTGTCCGCTGGTCCACCCGTGCCCGTTGCCCCGGACCAGCCCGAAGACCAGGCCGAGCAGGCCGCCGGTGGCGAGCAGCACGCCCAGCGGGTCCAGCCGGCCGGCTCCGCCCCGGCTCTCCCGCACCAGAGCCACGACGGGCAGCAGCAGTACCCCGATCGGCACGTTGATCCAGAAGATCCAGTGCCACGACGCGTACTCGGTGATCCCGCCGCCGATCACCGGCCCGAGCGCGACCCCGAGGCCGCTCATCGCGCCCCAGATCCCGAACGCCGTCCCCCGCCGCTCCGGCGCCACGACGCTGGCGAGCAGGGTGAGCGTGAGCGGCATCAGGATCGCCCCGCCCAACCCCTGGACGGCGCGCGCGGCGATCAGGGTACCGATGTCCTGGGAGGCGGCGGCCACGGCCGAGGCGGCCGTGAAGATCGTCAGCCCCACGGCGAACAGCCGGCGCCGCCCGTACCGGTCGCCCAGTGCCGCCCCGGTGAGCAGGAGCACCGCGAAGGTCAGCGTGTAGGCGTTGACCGTCCACTCCAGCCCCTCCAGGCCGGTGTTCAGGTCGGTCCGGATCACCGGCAGCGCGTTGGTGACCACAAGGTTGTCCATCGACACCATGAACACCGCGACACCGGTCGCGAGGTATGTCCAGAACGCTCTTCTCACGACTCCCCCATAGTGATTGGTCACTAACTTCTGTGGTCCAAAAAAAAGGGCTCAGCCCGGCCGCGCCGTGGACAACCCGGTCAGCGCCTCGCCCAGCTGCTCCTTGATCCGCGGCAGCTCCAGGGCCGCGAACACGTTGAGCAGCATGCCGCTGGCGAAGAACTGCATGATCCGCATCTGGTCGGCGCCGCTGATCCGCTCGACCTGCAGCCACAGCCGGCTCAGTCCGCGCCGGGTGGCCTCCCGCACCTCGGCGTCCTGGCACGCCGTGGACCACATCTGCAGCTGCATCTGCAGCATCGTACGATTGTCAAGCAGCTCGTTGTACGCGCGCCCGATGGCCGCGAGCGCCTCCTCCCCGGTCAGCCCGGCGCCGGCCGTCTCGAACATGGCCTCCAGCTGCTCGTGGCACCGCTCGATGGTGGCCAGGAAGATCGCCTTCTTCGACGGGAAGAGCCGGAAGAGGTACGGCTGGGACACGCCCACCCGCCGGGCGATCGCCTCGGTCGACGCGCCCTGCAGCCCGTTCGCGCCGAACTCGATCTGGGCCGCCTTTAGCACCATCTCCCGCCGCTGCGCGGCGGACATCCGGCCTCCGGTTGCCATAGGGCCGAAGGTTAGTGACTGATAACTAATTACGTCAAGCGGGTTGCCGGACGATCATCGGGTCGACGCCGCCGCGCTGCGCCCGCACCGGTGATTCATGCTGGTACCCGTGGCCCGCCGTCGCACAGCGCGGCCAAGAGGTCGCCGTGCCGGCCCGCCCGCGCCAGCACCTGTTTCGACTGCAGCGGCCGTACCTTCCCGGACTCGACCTCGTCCCAGGTCAGCGGCGCGGACGCGGTCGGGGTCGGCTCGGCCCGCAGCGAGTACGGCGCCACCGTGGTCTTGGCCGCGCTGTTCTGGCTCCAGTCGATGAACACCTTGCCCGGCCGCAGGCTCTTGGTCATCCGGGCGGTGATCAGCCGGGGGTTCCGGCCGGCCAGCTCCTCGGCGACCACCCGGGCATAGGTGCTCACGTCCTCGGCGGACTGCTCGCCGGCCAGCGCGCACATCAGCTGCATGCCCTTGCGGCCGGAGGTCTTCGGGTAGGCGGTCAGGCCGTCGGCGGCGAGCCGCTCCCGCAGCAGCAGCGCCACCTTGGCGCACTCGGCCAGGCCGGCCGGCGGGCCGGGGTCGAGGTCGACGACCAGCCGGTCCGGGCCGGCCGACCCCACCTTCCACTGCGGTACGTGCAGCTCCAGCGCGGCGAGGTTGGCCAGCCACACCAGGGTCGGCAGGTCGTCGCAGACCACGTAGTCGATGGTCTCGCGGTCCATGCGGGAGCCGGGCGCTGGAAGGGTCTCGACCCGGATCCAGTCCGGTACCCCCTGCGGCGCGTTCTTCTCGAAGAACCCCTTGCCGGCCACCCCATTGGGGTACCGGATCCGGGTCAGCGGGCGGTCCCGCAGGTGCGGCAGCAGGACCGGCGCGATCCGGGTGTAGTAGTCGACCACCTCGCCCTTGGTGAACCCCGCCGCGGGATAGAGCACCTTGTCCAGGTTGGACAGTTCGAGCTGCCGGTCCTCGACGTGGACGAGCAGGCGGTCAGGCATCGACGCACTCCTCCGGGGTCAGGTCGGGGCGCAGGCGCAGGAACCGGGGGAACCGCAGCCGGCCGTCCGGCGTCCGCTGTCCGTACTTGATTTCCACCACGATTTCCGGACGTACCCAGGTCGCGTCCTTCGCATCCTCACGCGGTAGGGCGGTGGCGAACGGCGACTTCTTCGCGGCCCGGGGAAGCAGCTCGGCGAGCAGGGCCCGCTCGCTGACGGCCGAGATGCCGCCGCCCACCCGGCCTCGGTAGAGCAACCGCCCGTCCGGCCCCGGCGTGCCGATGAGCAGGGCGCCGAGGGTACGCACGCCGGGGCGGAACCCGCCGACGACGAACTCCGCCGAGGCCTCGGCCTTGACCTTCACCCAGTCCAGCGAGCGGACCCCGGGCCGGTACGGCGAGTCCAGGCGCTTGGCGACCACGCCCTCCAGCCCGTACTCGCGGACCGCGGCCAGGGTCGCCGAGCCGTCCGGGAAGTACGGCGGTACGAGCCAGCGGTCCCCGGCCAGGTTGAGCCCGTCGAGCAGGGCCCGCCGCTGCACGTAGGGCAGGTCCAGGAGCGGGACGCCGTCGAACCGGAGCAGATCGAAGATCATGTACGTGACCGGCCGGACCGCGGCCAGCCGCGCCGCGCGCGCCGGCTCCCGGACGTGCATGCGCTCGGCCAGCGTGGTGAACGAGGGCTTACCGGCGGCGTCCAGCGAGACGATCTCCCCGTCGAGCACCGCGTCCGCCAGCACCCCGCCCAGCGGCGCCAGCTCGGGATAGGCGACGGTGATGTCGGCCCCGCTGCGCGCCTGCAGCCGCAGCCGGCCGCCGAGCACGGTCGCGAGCGCCCGGACCCCGTCCCACTTGAACTCGTACCCCCAGCCGGAGCCGACCGGCAGCGGGCCGGTCGTGGCGAGCATGGCTCCACGGGGCACGTGGCGATCGTATGCCCGTTCCCCCATCGAATGATCGTGTCGGCCTGGACGGTGCCCGGTTCACATTCTTCTGCCCTGCGCAGCCCGCCCGGAATCCCGGCGCAGCCTTTATCCTGCAAAGATGCGGGCGATCTGGAAGGGCGCTGTCTCGTTCGGCCTGGTGTCGATCGGGGTACGGCTGTACTCGGCGACCGAAGAGAAGGACATCCGGTTCCATCAGGTGCACCGGACCGACGGCGGGCGGATCCGGTACAAGCGGGTCTGCTCGGTCGACGGCGAAGAGGTCTCCTACGACGACATCGCCAAGGGGTACGACCTCGGCGGCGGCGAGATGGTCGTCCTCACCGACGAGGACTTCGCCGACCTACCGCTGACCACCTCGCGGGCGATCGAGGTGCTGGAGTTCGTGCCGGCCGACCAGGTCGACCCGATGCTCTACGCCAAGGCGTACTACCTGGAGCCGGAGGGCACCGCCACCAAGCCGTACGCGTTGTTGCGCGAGGCGCTGGCCGATGTCGACCGGGTGGCGATCGTCAAGGTGGCGCTGCGGCAACGGGAGCAGCTCGCCACGTTGCGGGTCAAGGACAACGTGCTGGTGCTCAACACGATGCTCTGGCCGGACGAGGTGCGTACCCCCGACTTCGACTTCCTCGACGAGGACATCACCGTCCGGGCGCAGGAGAAGGCGATGGCCGAGTCGCTGATCGACTCGATGGCCGGCGACTTCCAGCCGGAGGTCTACACCGACAACTACCGCGAGGCGCTCCAGGAGGTCATCGACGCCAAGGTCGAGGGCCGGGAGGTCGTCGCGCCCCCCGAGGAGGAGGGCGCCCCGACGGCTGCGGTCGACCTCATGGCCGCGCTGCGGGCCTCGGTGGACCGGGCCCGGGCCGCGCGCGGCGAGTCGGGGCCGGCCGAGCCGACCCCGATCACCTCCGCCCGGTCGGCCAAGAAGGCCCCGGCGAAGAAGGCCGCGCCCGCGAAGAAGACCGCCGCCAAGAAGGCCACCGAGGGCAAGGAACCGGCCAAGAAAGCCGCGGCCAAGAAGACTCCGGCGAAGAAGGCCGCGAAGAAGACGGCCCGCAAGTCGGCCTAGCCGAGGGTTCGGACGTCCAGCTCACCCTCCGCGTACTGGCTGCGCACCACCTTCTTGTCGAACTTGCCGACGCTCGTCTTCGGTACCGCCTCGATGAAGGACCACCGCTCCGGTACCTGCCAGCGCGCGACCTGGCCGCCGAGGAACTCGCGCAGCTCCTCGGCCGTCGCGCTGGCGCCTTCGCGGAGCACCACGGTCGCGAACGGGCGCTCGCCCCAGCGGTCGTCCGGTACCCCTACGACGCAGGCTTCGAGCACGGCCGGGTGGGCCATCAGGTGGTTCTCCAGCTCGACCGAGGAGATCCACTCGCCGCCGGACTTGATGACGTCCTTGGCGCGGTCGGTGAGCGTGATGAACCCGTCGGGGGACAGCGTGCCGACGTCACCGGTGCGCAACCAGCCGTCGCGGAACTTGGCCGGGTCGGGCTCCTCGTCGCCCAGGTAGGTACCGGTGATCCAGGGCCCGCGGACCTCCAGCTCGCCGACCGACTCGCCGTCGGCGGGCAGCACCTGCTCGTTCGGCCCGACGACGCGGGCGGCCACCGATGCCGGTACCCGGCCCTGCCTGTAGCGGTAGCGCCAGTACTCGTCGCCGGTCGCGCCGGCCGGCGGCCGGGACACCGAGCCGAGCGGGGAGGTCTCGGTCATGCCCCACGCGTGGATGACCTCGACGCCGTACCGGTCCCGGAAGGCGTGCATGAGCGACGGCGGGCAGGCCGAGCCGCCGACCACCACCTCCCGCAACGAGGAGATGTCGCTCGGGTGGCTGTCCAGGTAGGCGAGCAGGTCGGTCCAGATCGTCGGTACCGCGCCCGCCTTGGTCGGCCGCTCCGCCTCGATCATCGCGGCCAGCGGGGCCGCCTGCAGGAAGCGGTCCGGCATCAGCAGGGAGGTACCGGCCATCAGCGCCGCGTAGGGCAGGCCCCACGCCATCGCGTGGAACATCGGGACGATGCCGATCACCTTGTCGGAACCGCTGAGCCCGAACGCATCCGGCGAGCACACCTGCATCGAGTGCAGCCAGACCGACCGGTGCGAGTACGCGACCCCCTTCGGATGCCCGGTGGTGCCCGACGTGTAGCACAACGCCGCCGCGTCGCGCTCGTCGACCTCGGGCCAGTCGTACCGGATCGGCTTGTCCGCGAGCAGCTCGTCCCACCGGTGGATCGCGACCGGCGCGACCGACAGCGGCGCCGGATCGCCGGGCCCGACCACCACCACGTGCTCCACCGTCTTCATCTCGGCCAGGCAGCGGGCCAGCAACGGGATCAGCGTGCCGTCCACGATGATGACCTTGTCGCTGGCGTGGTTGGCGATGTAGCCGAGCTGGTCGGGGAAGAGCCGGATGTTCAAGGTGTGCAGGACGGCGCCCATGCTGGGCACCGCGCAGTACGCGGCCAGATGCTCGGCGTTGTTCCACATGAACGTGGCGACCCGGTCATCGCCGGTGACGCCGAGGTCGTCGCGTAGCGCGTGGGCCAGTTGCGCGGATAGCGCGCCGAGCCCCGCGAAACTGGTCCGCCGGACGCCGTCACCGGTCCAGGTGGCGACCTCGGCGGTGCCGTGTACGGTGCTGCCGTGCTCCAGCAGGCGGGAGATCTGGAGGGGCAGGTCCATCATGGTGCTCCGCATGATCACCACGGTAGTGGCGCGATTCACACGAGGCTAGTCCCCGTTTCAGCCAACGCTGGCTTCGGCCAGCTCCCCGCTGTCGACGGCCGGCCGGTCGGGGCCGCGACCGTGCAGGATCCGGTCCGGCAGCGCCAGGCACACCCCCACCGCGCCGAGCGCGACCAGTGCCGCGATCAGGAAGACCGGGTGCAGGGCATCGACGAAGACCTGCTGGATCGTGGCCAGGACCGCGGGCGGCAGCTTCTTGAGCGAGGCGGGATCGTTGATCGACGTACCGTGCAGCACGGCCAGCCGGTTGCTCAGCACCGCGCCGAGCGCGGCTACCCCGACCGACCCGCCCAGCGAGCGGAAGAACGTGGCGGCCGAGGTACCGGCGCCCATGTCGCGCAGGTCGAGGCTGTTCTGCACGGCGAGGATCAGCGGCTGCATGGCCAGGCCCAGCCCGATGCCGATGACGAGCATGTAGATGAACGCCTGCCACAGCGGGGTCTCGACCGCCAGGCGGGTGAACAGGCCGAGCCCGCCGGCCATGATCGCGGTACCGGCGACGGTGAACCACTTGTACCGCCCGACCCGGCTGATCAACCGGCCGGACCCGATCGAGGTGCCGATGATGCCGACCATCATCGGCAGCATCAGCAGGCCGGACTTGGTCGGCGTCGCGCCCTTGACGATCTGCAGGTACAGCGGCACATAGATGATCGCGCCGAACATGCTGAAGCCGAGCACGAAGGTACCCGCGTTGGCCAGGGAGAAGGTCGGCTTGTGGAACAGCCGCAGCGGCAGTACCGGCTCGCTGGCCCGGGTCTCCACGAACAGGAACGCGACCGCCAGGACGGCGAACCCGGCGAAGAGGCTGACGACCCGCGCCGAGCCCCATGCCCAGCCCGGGCTCCCGCCGAAGGAGAGCGCGATGAGCAGGCAGACCACCCCGCCGACGAGCAGCGCGGCGCCGAGCCAGTCGATGCGGTGCTCCCGCCGATGGTGCGGGACGAGGCGGAGCACCTGGTTGCACACGATGATCGCCAGTACCGCCAGCGGCACGTTGATGTAGAAGATCCAGCGCCAGTCGTGTTGGGCGAAGTACCCGCCGACGAGCGGCCCGGCCACGCTGGACAGGCCGAACACCGCGCCGAACAGCCCCTGGTACCGCGGCCGGTCCCGGGGCGGCAGGACGTCGGAGACGATCGTGAACGCCAGCGTCATCAGGCCACCCGCACCGAGGCCCTGCAGGCCGCGGGTGAGGATCAGCTCGGTCATGTTCTGCGAGGCACCGGCGAGCAGCGAGCCCAGCGTGAACGTCCCGATCGCGAACATCAGCACCGGGCGGCGCCCGTACAGGTCGGAGACCTTGCCGTAGAGCGGGGTGGAGGCCGTGGACGCGAGCAGGTAGGCGGTGACGACCCACGAGTAGTGGTTGATCCCGCCCAGCTTGCCGACGATGGTGGGCAACGCCGTACCCACGATGGTCTGGTCCAGCGCGGCCAACAGCATGCCGGTCATCAGCCCGCCCATGAGCATCAGGATCTGGCGGTGGTGCAGGACGGGACGGGTGGGTTCGACGACGGTAGCCATTGTCGGCAAGCATTTCCGGGTACCGCTGCCCGCGCAACTGAAATGACCGCACTGTGAGGCAGCCGTCAGCGCGTGGCCTCGTCGAGGTCACGCAGCAGCCGCGCGGCCGGGCGGATGCCCAGCAGGACGCGCTGGAGGACCCCGGCGCGCAGGACCACCATCGTCGGTACCCGATGGATCCCCCACTGCCCGGCCACGGCCGGGTTGGCGCCCACCTCGACGGTGGCGACGATCAGCCGCCCGGCGCGCTCCCGGGCCACCTCGGCGAGGATCGGGTCGAGCGCCGCGCTCGTGACGTCGCCGTCGGCCTGGAAGGCCAGCAGGACCGGCAGGTCACTGGTGAGCACCTCGTCGGCGTAGGTCGCGTCGGTCACCGCGAGTACCCGGTCCGGCAACGACTCCCGCAGCCACAGCTTTTTCCACTCGAACGCGGTGCGCCAGACGTTGTCCCCGACGACATAGCTGCGGAACGCGTCGACGACCTCCTCGACGGAGGCGGCGAAGGGGGCCCGGTAATGCCGGGTGAGGGAGCCCTCCTGGAACTCGACGGTGAAATCGCCGTCCTCCAGGAGATAGGCCTGCATGAAGCCGCCTTCACCATTGTCCAGAATGGCGAACTTGTCACCCGGGAATTGGAGACCACGCACCGCCTCCGCCACCGCGTCGGGGTCCGGATCCTCGACCGTTTCCCCGTTTTCCAGTTCCAGCAGCATCAGGTGTCCGTCTCCGGGCAGATGAAGTCACGGACGAATTCGATGAGTTCGGGCAACTCCACCGGGCGTTCCGTTACGCCGCCGCGGAGGACGAGCCCGTTGTCGCGCCAGTCGACCCACCACACCTCGCCCCGGTAGTTCTCGAATTCCACGAAACTGTCCGGACCGGCGTCGGCCAGGTCGGTGAGGAGCGAGATCAGGTAGTCCAGGTCGGTGTAACCGCGCTCGTCACCGACGCTGCCCGCACCGGTTTTCGTGTTGTCGTACCGCACCTTCACGACGGGCTGCGGGTCACGCTGGAAGGCCGCCAGGTCCAGGTCGTCCTCGAACCGGTAGAACGCCTCGTCCTGCGACTCCAGACCGGAGACCTCGCACCGGTAGGCGGGGTACACCGCATAGGTGACCGCGTGCAGCTCGGGATCATCGGCCTGGTGCGCCCGGTGCGCCGCGGGCATGGCCACGGCCAGCACGTCAAACCGGTAGCCGGATGCGGAGAACCCTTCGACCACCGCCAGCGGGGCGGCCGAGAGCACCTCGGACTCGCGCTCCCGGGCGAACTCCAATGCTCGTCGCATCAGGTCGTCATCAACGAAGTCCCGGCAACTCGTCTCGAACGCGTACCGCCCGTCGCTGCTCGACGCCGCCGCGAAGTGGAACCTGCCGTACGACCACCGCCACGCGTCAGGCAACCCGGCAAACGGCTCCGCGTCCGGGAGGGCCGCCAATTTCTCGGAGATGTTCACCTCTGCACCTCACGCTAATCTCTCGAATATCCGTCGCCGGTCTCCTGCGCGAATCTCTCCTTGAGTTTGGAGCCGCTGCTGGAATTGTCCGACCGGGACATCGGCCGCAGATGATCCGGGTTATGGTACCAGGCATTGCGTTGCCGTCGATCCTCGAAGCGGCCCCGCTCGTTCCAGTTCCGGACCACCGGGGGATGGTGGTCATAGGTGAGATTCTCCCCGATCGGTCGGCCCTTCCGGTCCAGCAAAGGACGCCCTTTCTGGTCCACCCAGGTCAGGTCCCGGGCAGGCACGCGGGCACCGTCGGGGTTTCGCGGCCAGCGATCCGCCCGCGCCCCTTCCACGGTGTGCCGCCGCGCCATTTCGTCGTGCGTGGATTCGGGATAGCTCTTCGGGTATTCGGTCCCCCGGGTGTGTTTCGGCGGCTCGACGGCCTCCCTGGCGAACCGGCCCCGGTCGTTGCGCAGCCGCCCGTTGGCGTCCCGGCGAAGGTGCGACCGGTCGCCGGTCCCGTCCCGAACAGCGTCGCGCGGGGTACCGCTGTCCCGCCGCGGCTGTTCGCGGCCCGCACCCGGCGCCCGCTCCCCCGCTCCCGGTCGGCTGTCCGGGCGCCGCTCCCCCGGACCCGGCGCGTGCTCGCCGGGGCCTGCCCGGCGCTCGCTGAGGCCCGGCTGACGTTCACCCGAGGTGGGCCGGCCAGCCCGGCCGGGGTCGGCTCGCCGCTCCTGCAGACGCGAACCCTGCCGCCCGTCGGCCGGGCGCTCGCCCGAACCCGGCCGGCGCTCACCGGGACTCGGCCCGCGTTCACCCGAAGCCGGCCGACCACTCTGACCGGCGTCAGCCCGCCGCTCCTGCAGACCCAGACCCGAACGCCCATCAGCCCGCCGCTCACCCGAACCCGGCCGCCCATCCCGACCGCGCTCGCCGGAGCCGCCGGCGCGACGGGTGCCAGCGCGCTCGCCGGTCCGCGGCGCGCCGAACTTCCCCGGCGCGCGGCGGTCACCGGGCTCCCGGGCGGAGCCGGCGCGGTCCCCCCGCGCCGGCTGTCCGGGCCGGTTCTCCGCCGGTGATCGGGTGTCACGCGGAGCCACCGCCGGCCGGCGCTCCCCGGACCCGCGGGGTTCGCGCGGACCGGTGCCCCGGCGCGGTTCCCGGGCCTCGTTCGGCCGTCCGCCGGTCGGACCGGCCGCGGACCGCTCCGTGCCGGGACCGGTGCCGGAGCCGCCCTCCCGCGCGGCGAGCCTGGGGTACCCGGACCTCCCGCGCTGTCCGGTGTCGCCCGACCTCCCGGTCTCGCCCGGCCTCGTGCCGATCTCCCCCGGCCGGCTCCGCTGGGGATCGCGCCGGGTCGAGCCTTCCGCCCCCCGTGCGCCCTCCGGTCGCCGGGCCGTCCTGCCGTCCGCACTCCCCGCCCGCTTGGCCGCCTCCGGCGTACCGGCCCGCTTGGCCGCCTCCGGCGTACCGGCCCGCTTGGCCGCCTCCGGCGTACCGGCCCGCTTGGTCGCCTCCGGTGACCGGCCGCTCCGGCCGGATTCCGGTGTTCCCGGGCGCCGTCCCGACTCCGGTGTCCCCGGGCGGCGGGACTCCGATCCGGCGGTGCCCCCGTCGCGTCCGGAGACCTTGGGGTACTTCCCGCCCTCCCCCGCGCCACTCGAACCGGTGGACCGGCTGCCGGTCTCCTTGGGCCTGCTGCCGCCCTCGGCCCTGGCCGGCGTCGGCCGCCCTTCGCTCCCACCGCCGCCCGTGGACCGACCGGACGGCCGCCCTCCCCGGTCCCCACCGCCGGACGGCCGGTCCTTCACGACCCCTCCGCTGCCGGCGGCCCGACCAGCTGTTCCCGGATGGCCGCGCGGGCGACGGCGGTACCGGCGACCGCCTCGGTGCGGTCGTCCGGACCGCGCAGGGCCACCGGGTACTGGCTGAGCATGGCGTGGATGAACACGCAGACCTGGTAGTCCTCGACCGCGTCCGCGCCCTCCAGGGGCGGCGCCCCGGCCAGGTCCGCCAGTTCGTCCACAGTGGACTCCCAGGGGCCGGAGACGGCCAGCTCCTCGATCCGTTCGGCGGCGGCCGGGTCGGCGAGGATGAGCGACTCGGCCTGGCGGCGGAAGGCGCACCGGTGCTGGCACCCGTCGCACTCGTCGTACGGGGCCATCGCGTCGGCGAACTGTGGGTCGGCGAGCAGCCGGCCGTGCCGGGTACGCAGCTCGTCGTCGTCGGCCAGCGGCGCCTCAGGTAGCCCCCGGGCCGCCGCGTCGGCCGCGCGGACATCCGGTACCTGGACCGACACCGCGCGGTCCAGCCCGTTGTGCGACACGACCGCCTCGAACGGCGCCAGCGCCGCGGCCGCCTCGATCTGGTCCTTGTGCATGGACATGGTGGCGCCGAGCAGCTCCCGGTCCTCGGCCGCGGAGGTGCGGTGCATCACCTTCAGATTCGTGATCTTGTACGCGTCCTCGGCGACCTTGCCGACCTGCTGGTCGACGAGCACGTACGACTGCCCGTACTTGCGGTCCTCGGCCAGGCCCTGGGCGATCCGTTCGGCGGCGAGCGCCTGCGCGTTGCCTTCCTTCTGGTCCCCGCCCTGTTGCGGTTTGGCCCGCGGGAAGACGCGGTGCGCCTCCTCGATGAGCATCACGTGTGGCCGGTCGGCGGTGGCCGCCGCGTGGTACCGCCGATGCCCCCGGACGGCGTTGAGCAGCAACAGGGTCACCAGTGCCTGCTCCTTGGCGTTGTCGCCGACCCCGGCGAGCTCGACCACGACCGGCCGGTCGGTGAGCCGGCCGATGTCGAACGAGCGCCGGCAGTCCAACGTGGCCCCGCACGCGCCCTCGGCCAGCGCCTCGGCCCGCAGCCGCGCGGCGGCGTCGATGTTGTGCCCGACCTCGCCGGTGTACCCCAGCTCCCCGACCACCTCGGTCAGCGCCGCCACGAACTCCGGCAGCACCGGCCACTGCCCGAGCAGCGCGACGCTGCCGCGCAGGTCGGGGTGGAAGCCGCGGCGCCGGTACATCCGGGTCAGCGCCCGCCGGTAGATGAACGGCAGCGGGTCCCACAGGCCGAACGCGGCCTCGAAGCAGGCCAGCAGGTTGGAGACGTGCGCGACGACCGTGCCGCCCACCGGCACCTCGAACGGGTTCAGCCGCAGCGGCGCCACCGGCTCGTCCCCGACCGTCAGCACCAGCAGGTCGTCGAACCCGGGCAGCGTCGCCAGCCACCGGTAGTCGTCCAGCTCGGCATTGACCGGCTCGACGACCAGGAAGGGAATCCGGTGGTCGGCCCAGAGCTGGCGGCACAGGTGCAGCGCCGTGTTGGTCTTGCCCGACCCGGGGGTACCGACGATGAACGCGTGCCGCGGCAGGTCCCTCGTGCCGAGCCGGATCTCCGGCCCGTCCGTGCCCTGCCGGCCGATCAGCAGCGCCGCCCCGTCGACCCGGTCGACGACCCGTACCCAGTCCCGTGGCGCCCGTACCGGGAACCCCGGCACGTGCCCGTCCAGCGCGGCCGGCAGCCGGAAGAGCGACAGCGCCTCCGCCCGGTCGACCAGGCGGCGCAGTTCGAGCAGGCCGCGCCGGATCGGGCCGGCCCCGCCGGCGCGCAGGTCGGCGTTGAGCTGGGCGTGCAACACGAGGTCGGGTAGCTCGACCGGTTGCAGGGTGGCGTGCGCGTTGGCCAGCGCCTCGTACTCCACGGGCCGCGTCGGCCGCGCGGTCGCATACCCCGTGGGTACCGTCGTCGGATCGTGCCGTGCGGTGGTCTGGCCCGGCGCCGGGGAGATCGTCCGGCCGAGCGCCTCGACCACCATCTCGTCGAGAGCCACCGGCGAGGCGACCGTGACGCTGAAGCGGAACACCCGGTCGGCGTACCGGTTGAGCGCGTCCTGGAAGATCGGCTCCAGCACGGCGGCGGCGCTGTCCGGCGGGAAGCGGATCCGCCCGCCCATGTCGGTGGGCCCTTCGTAGGTCTCCTTCAGCCGCGCGAAGCGGGTGGCCTCCGACTCGACCGTGCGCCGCGCCTGCGGGGAGACCTGCTCGGGGGCCAGCGCCACCGTCACGGTCAGCGGGTGCGGGCAGGCGGCGAGCAGGTCGAGCAGCATCGTCCAGTCGACCCGCTCCTGCGCGAACGGCTCGACCGCGAGGTAGTTCTCCACGCCGGCGTCGGGGCGCTCGGGTTGCTGCACCCGCACCCGCTTGCCGACCTGCGCGAGCCCGTCGACCGCCGGCGCGAACGGGGTGAGTACCGCCTGGATCGCCGCCGGGTCGGTGACCGGCTCGGCGACGACGTGCGTGGGCACGTCGAGCAGCCGATCCGCGAGCTGGACGGCACGGGCGGCGGCGGTCTCCGGTACCGCGGCGCTGGTGCGGGCGAGCAACCACAGCCGCAGCCGGCCCGGGTCGGTGCGCATCCAGCGCAGCGCGGCCACCTCGCCGGGCCGGATGGCGAGCAGCCGGTCCAGGTAGGCGGCCTGCTCCTTGACGGCGTACTCGAGGCGCTCGGCCGGCGCCATCCGGGCGTAGTCGGCGCGCCGGCTCAGGTCGTAGGCGGCGGTGACCTCCACCGCCACCCACGCCCAGGCCAGCCCCTCCCCCGGAACGACGAGGGGGGCCGCCGCGGTCGCCGGCCCGGTCACCCTTGCGGCTGGTACGGCGGTCGTACCTGCCCGGTCTGGTAACCGGCCAGGTATCCGGTCTGCTGCTGCTGGCCGTCGAGGGTCATCTCCCGCAACTGGTCCACCTGCGCCCGGGCGGCATCCTCCGGTACCGGCGGCTGCAGGATCGCCGCCTGCACGCCCTCCCGGGTGACGCTGTGGATGAGCTCCCGCAGGGCCCGCGTCGCGGCGGTCTTGACCTCCATCTTGATGGTGCGGCCGGTACCCATCGCGGCGAACATGTCCCGGAACAGGTGGCCGATGAGCACGAGCGTGGAGCGCGAGCGCCACATGCTCCAGCCCAGAAACAGGTCGTTGCCGACCGGCCGGACGACCGCCATGCCCTCGTCCCGCCCGTTGCCGAGCACCAGCACCGGGTAGCCCTGGACCTTGACGAAGTCCGTGCGGAACGGGGCCTGCCGGGCCCGGATGGTGTTGACGATCCACGCGTACGACACCGCACTCGCCGCCGCCCGGCCCTCGACCAGCAGCCCGTACTCGGCGATCTGCTCGCGGATCGGCATGCACAGCGCGACGATCCAGCCCGCGACGACCAGCAACTGCAGGAACAGGATCAGGTAGGCGATGCCCGTGAAGGCGTTGCCCGAGCTGCCGCGTGCGGAAAAGCTCTCGGCGGCGCTGACCAGACCGCCGATGATCACCGCGATGGTACCCAGCGTGCCGAGGATCACGAAGATGATCAAAAAGAAGAGCGACCGCACCACGTGGGGTCGCCACACCCGGAGGGTGACCTGTTCGCTGACCAGTTCGTCCGGTGGCTCATGGGTCAGGCGCTGGCTCCGGTAGTTGCTATGCACATCAATCAACGCGTGACGGAAAGGCGCCGAAGGGTCATGCGGATGGGTCATGAACCAGGAAGATATCGGGTAAGTACCACGCGCGACACCCCGCTTATCGTGCGCTGTCAGAAACGAACACGCCGACGCCCGGTACTCCTTCGACAAGCCCTTCGGCCTTCAGGCTGATCATCGCGTTGCGGACGACGATCGTCGACACCTCGTACTTCGCGCACAGCTGTGCGGTCGACGGCAGCCGGTCGCCGGGCTTGAGCTGGCCGGAGTTGATCTGCACGCGGATGTCGTCGGCGAGCGCCACCCACTTGGGTGAAACCATGGTGTGCCCCCTGCTTCTCCGCACACCATCCGATCACATGACATCGCAGGTTGACTAGCCATCGCTTGATATCGTAGGTTGTCCCCGCTGCCCCCTTGCTTCTCCGGTCAGGTGGCAGCACCCCGCGCGGCGGTCGGGAACGGAGCTCCTCATCGAGGTGCCGGGTTGGCCCCGGCCGCCGCGCCCGGCCCGCCCCCTGCGCCCACCCCCTGCGCCCGCGGCCCGACCCGCGCGGTCAGCGGCGGAGGGCGGCTTCCAGATCGATCAGCGAATCGAAGGAGGTCGATAGGCGCTGGCGTTGTTCGACCGGTCAGGGTGACGGCGCCTTCATGCTCTCCGGGTCCCGCCGGGGCGACCGCCGGGTACCGGCGCGACCACCCGCGCGAACATGTGAAAAGCCCAGGTCGGGTGACCTGAGCTTTCCGTCGTGAGCCGCCTGTCGGAATCGAACCGACGACCTACGCATTACGAGTGCGTCGCTCTGACCGACTGAGCTAAGGCGGCAACGTCGGCAAGTGTACGCGATTCCCTCCCGCCCGGTACCAGCGGATTCGGCTACTCTGCGGTTCCGTGAGCGTCGATGATCCCCGCCCCCAGAGCCTGGACCCGCAGCAACTCGGGTTCATCCCGCGCGGGCCCGTACCGTGGCTGTCGCCGGGGCAGCTGGCCGTCACGGCTCTGCGGGTGGTGCTGTCGAGCTGGTTCGGGGCCTACCTCGACAAGCGGGAGCTCCAGCAGGCGCTGCCCGACGACGTGTTCGAGGAGGGCGCCGACCAGGCCGAGATGTGGTTCGACTACGTCGCCGACATCGGCGACGGGTTCGATCCTACGTACACGGTGGCCTATCTGCTGGCCCAGCCGGAGCTGACCGTCGAAGGGGCGCCGCCGCTGTCCCGGGGGCGGATGCTCGTGATGGGCGGGGACGAGGTGTACCCGACGCCGAGCAACCAGCAGTACGAGGACCGGCTCAAGGGCCCGTACACGGCGGCGCTGCCGATACCGCCCCGGGACGGCCCGCAACCGTCGCTGTACGCGCTGCCGGGCAACCACGACTGGTACGACGGCCTGACCGCGTTCACCCGGCTCTTCGCGAAGGCCGGCAAGGACCGGCTCGGCGGCTGGTGCAACGCCCAGGCCCGCTCGTACTTCGCGATCCAGCTCCCGCACCGCTGGTGGCTGTTCGCCGTCGACACGCAGTTCGGCGCGTACATCGACGAGCCTCAGCTCGCCTACTTCCGGGAGGCGGCCAGCCGGCTGCGCCCCGGTGACGCGGTCATCGTCTGCCCGCCCAACCCGGGCTGGGTCGAGGCGGAGCTCAGCCCGAGCGCGTACAACGCGATCGACTACTTCGCCCGGACCATCGTGGAGCCGACCGGGGCGCGGATCCGGCTCATGATCTCCGGCGACCTGCACCACTACGCGCGCTACGCCGGGCCGGACAAGCAACTGGTCACGTGCGGCGGCGGCGGGGCGTACCTGTACGGCACGCACAAGCTGCCCGAGACGATCCCGGTGCCGCCGCCGCAGAGCCTGACCCGCAAGCCCCGCCCGATCCAGGAGTACCGGCTGGAGTCGAGGTATCCCAGCGTGGCCGCCTCGAAGCGGTACGCGGCCGGGGTCTTCGCCCGGCTGCCCTGGCGCAACCCGAGCTTCCTGGCGCTGACCGGCATCGTGCACACGCTGTTCATGCTCGGCGTGGTCGGCATCGTCATGCACGTCGACGAGATGGCCCAGCGCCTGATCACCGTACCGGTGGCCCTCATGGGCGCGATCATCCTCGGTGGCGCGACCGCCTTCGCCATGCCGGAGACCGCTGAGCGGCGGCTCAGACACTGGGCTTTCGGGCTCGGGCACGGCGCCGTCCACATCGGACTCGGCGTGCTCGGCGCGCAGGCCTGGGCGCGGTTGCCGTTCGTGCACTGGACCTGGCCGTGGCCGCTGCTCGCGGCGACGGGCATCTACCTCCCGGTCATCGGGCTTGCCTCGGCCGAGCTGGTCGCCGCCTACCTGCTGGTCGCCAGTACCGCCAAGGTGAACTTCAACGAGCTGTACGCCGGACAGTCCATTGTGGACGCCAAGAGCTTCCTGCGGATGCACATCGGTAACGACGGCGCGCTGACCATCTACCCGATCGCCGTCGACCGCGTAAGTCGACAGTGGACGATGCGGCCGGACGACCCGGCCGACCAGCCGTGGCTGGTGCCGGCGCGGCCGGTCACGGTGAAACTGGCCGAGCGTCCGGTCCGGATAGCACGGGTGCCAGAGCCGTGAGCACGGCGGTGTGCACCGCGGACGGCGAACCGGCCGCTGACGCCACCACGACGCCGGGCAGCCGGGTCGCGGCGGCCAGGTAGCCCTCCCGTACGCGGGCCAGCAGCGCCGCCGAACGCTCGTACACGTCGCCGTCGGCGTCGCCGCGGTGCGCCACGCGCGACTTGGACACCTCGGGCGGCACGTCGAGGACCACGGTCACATCCGGCCGGGGTAGCTCCAGCTCCTCGAACTCCAGGCGCAGGATCCAGTCGAACAGCTCGGGGTCGCCGGCGCGCGCCGATTGGTACACGGCGTTGGACAGGGTGTACCGGTTGAGCAGCACCACGCCGTCGGTGGCCGGCTTGCGGTCCCGCGCCCACTGCGCGCGGTCCAGCGCATACCACAACGCCATCGAGCGCGGGTCGACGCTCTGCGCGGACACCTCCCCCTCCCCGTCGAGCAGGTGCCGGATGTGCCGCCCGAAGAACGTGTCATACCGCGGGAAGGACACCACGTCCACAGCGGACAGTGCCGAGGCGAGGAGAGCGACCTGGGTACTCTTGCCGGCGCCGTCCAACCCTTCGACGGCCACCAGCAGCTCACCCATGCCAACTCCTCGCTCGCTGCGCGGCGCCTCCAGGCGACGCCTTCCCTCGGCGCCACACCCCGACTTCGTCGGTGTGTCGCCTCAGTCCAGGCGACGCCGCGCCGCTGCGCTCACCCATGAGTGGCCTCGTACGCCTGCCGGGACCCGCACACCGCGGCGCGGCTGCACGAGCAGCGCGAGCCGTCGGCGTCCAGCCGGACCACCACCGCGTCGCGCGGCACGCTGTGCCCGACCACCCGACCCTCACCGTCCGGTGTGGACACGCGCACGCCCACCGCCGGCGCGGTGGCCTGGAACTGTTGGTACAGCGGGTGTTCGTACTTCAGGCAGCACATCAGCCGGCCGCACGCCCCGGAGATGCGCAACGGGTTCAACGGCAGGTCCTGGTCCTTGGCCATCCGGATGGTCACCGGCTCGAAGTCGGTCAGGAACGTCGCGCAGCACAGGTCCCTTCCGCACGAACCGATCCCGCCCTGCACGCGCGCCGAGTCCCGCGCGGAAAGCTGCCGCAGCTCCACCCGGCAGTGCAGCGTGGCGCCCAGATCCCTGACCAGGGAACGGAAATCCACCCGGTGCGGGGCGGTGAAGTAAATGGTCGTGCGCCCGCCCGAGCTGCCCGGGCTCTCCAGCACGTGATCGACCGCGACCACTTTCATCGGCAGCCCGTGCTCGCGGATCAGCCGTTTCGCGGCCACCTTCGCGTCGGCCTTGCGCTTGCGCATCACCTCGTCGCGGCGCAGATCCTCGTCACCGGCCGGACCGAGCAGGGTCGGAAACCCGTCGGTCGGGTCGGCCACCCACTGCGGCGCCCACACGCATTCGGCCACCTCGGGCCCGTCGTCGGTGGGCACGAGCACCTTGTCGCCGACACTGATCCGGTGCGGGCCGGGGTCCAGGTAGTACAGCCGCCCGTACCGGTTGAAGCTCACGGCGCACAGCATGCCCATGGGGACACTCTATCCCGGTACCAATAACTGGCTTATCAGGACAAAGCCGTAACCCGCGGGCGCTAGCCCAGCCGGAGCTGGTCGGCGGATGCCGCGGCGGCGGGGGCCGGCGGCCGGTAGGTCAGCTCGCCGAGCCGCCCGGCCCACCAGTCGGTCACCGCCCGGCCGTCGTCGAGGATCTCCGCGGTGGTGCCCAGCAGGTGCGCGCCGAGCGTGGCCGCCGCCAGCGCGGCCGCGCCCGGCGACGGGGCACCGGATCCGGTACCCCCGCCGGAGAGCCAGTCGGCCGTGGCGGGCGCGGACCGGAGCGTGACCGCCTCGGCGCTGCCGAGGCACTCGGCCACCGTGCCGGCCAGCGCCCGGCGGGCCCGGGCCAGCCAGGCGGCCACGTCGTCGAGGTAGCCCGCGGTGTCGGTCAGCCGGCCGGCGAGGCTGTCCGGGCCGCTGCCCGCGAGGTGCGCGGAGAGGCCCGACCAGGTCGCCGCGTAGGCGTCGGCGGCCGGCCCGCGCCACGCGGCCGGCATCGGTACCTCGTCGGTCCGGTGCCGGTAGGCGTCGGCCTGCTGGCGGGCGGTGTCGGCGGCGCCGGTCAACCCGTCGGGGACCACGCCTGCCAGCTGCCCCACGATCTCGCCGGGCAGGGCACCGAGGCGGCGCAGCAGCGGCCAGATCGGATGGTCGGCGGGCGCGCCGCCGGCGAGCAGGGTGGCGTCGAGCCGGTCGAGCAGCGGGACGGCGACCGGGTAGACGCGGTCGAGCAGGTCCATCAGCCCACCGTCCCGTGCCGCCGGTGCGCCTCGTCCTCGACCTGGCGGTATCCCTCGGCGCTGCGCCGCAGCGCGGCGGCCAGGTCGGTGAGCCGGGCGCCGTGACCGGCCGCCTCGCGCTCCCGGGCGGCGATCGCCGCCTGCCAGGCCCCGTACAGGTCGCGGCCCAGCTCGCCGATGCGCCCCGGACCGTCGCCGCCGAACGCGCCCGGCCCGGGCTGGATCAGCCCCAGGCGCGCGCCGGCTCCGCTGACCTCGTCGGCGACCGTACCTACCCGGTCGGCGATCTCAGCTATCTCCATCAGCCCTCCCCGATCGGCCGGTACTCGCCGAACGTCTCGGCCTGCAGCTTGCCCCGGGCCCACGCCGCCGCGTCGGCCGCCGCCGCGACCGCCTGGCGCACCGAGCGGGACAGCTCCGCGCTGGTCCGCCCGGTCAGGGCACCCGTGATCGTCACGTCGCGGATGGTCCCGTCGGCGGTCACCACGACCTCGACGAGCCCGTCCGGGGAGCTGACGGTCACCTCGACCGCCCGGACCGCCTTGTCGAACTCGGCGAGCAGCGCGTCCAGGCGCTGGTACCGCTCGACCGCCGCTTCGATGAACGCCTCGTCGATCTCGCGAGCCATCAGACCCCGCCCTCCCGGTCGCCACCGTACGGGACCCCACCGTAGCGGGGTAACCCCCTGTGGATAACCCCGGAGAACCGGTCGCTGCCGGGGCCGGGCGCCGGGTCAGCCGCGCCAGAGCGCGAGCATCATCGCCTCGACCGCGATCCGCGGCTTGACGTTGAGCTCGATGGCTTCGCGGCAGGCGAGTACCGCCGACAGCCGGCGCAGGGCGCTCTCCGACGTCCACCGGCGGGACGCCTGGGCGGTGGTCTCCGCCGCGTCGACGTGCACGGGAGGCACGGGCGCGCCGAGGGTACCGGTGAGCACGTCCCGGTAGAAGCCGGCCAGGTCCACCAGGGCGCGGTCGAGGGCGTCGCGCTGGGCGCGGGTGGCCCGGGACCGCTGCCGGCGGTCCAGGTCCTTGAGCGCGGCCGAGGCACCGCGCGCGGCGCCGGCCGCGCCCCGGCCGGTACCGCCCGCGCCGAGCGCCGTGGACAGCTCGTCCCTCTCCTTGGCGTCCAGCTCAACGACCGCGGCCACGGCCTCCGCCTCGGCGGCGTTGATCAGCGCCGAAGCGGCGTCGAAGCAGGCACCGACCCCGGTGAGCCGGCGCGGCAGCGCCAGTACCGCGTCCCGCCGCGCCCGCGCCTGCGGGTCCCGCGCGAGCCGCCGGGCCCGCCCCACGTGCCCCTGCGCGGCGGCGGCCGCCCAGAGCGCGTCGGTGTGCGGGATGCCGTCGCGCTCGACGAGCACCGACGCGACGGCCTCGGCGGAGGGCTGGCGCAGGGTCACGACGCGGCAGCGGGAGCGGATCGTCACCGAGATGTCGTCGGGGTGCGTGGACGGCGTGCACAGCAGGAAGACCGTGCGCGGCGGCGGCTCCTCGATCGCCTTGAGCAGCGCGTTGCCGGCCTGCTCGGTGAGCCGGTCGGCGTCCTCGACGAGCAGTACCTGCCACCGGCCCTGGGTCGGCGCACCCTGGGCGCGCAGCACGAGGGAGCGCATCTCGCCGACGCCCACGGTCAGCCCTTCCGGCACCACGAACCGCACGTCCGCGTGCGTGCCGGCGAGGGTGGTGTGGCAGGCGGGGCAGGTACCGCAGCCCTGGTTCGCGCACTGCAGGGCCGCGGCGAACGCCCGCGCGGCGACCGACCGCCCGGACCCGGCCGGCCCGGTGAACAGCCAGGCGTGGGTCATGGCCGCGCCGTCCGGGGGGGTACCGGCGACGACCGCGGCGGCCGCGGCGGCGGCCCGGCGCAGGGTCCCCACCGCCTCGTCCTGCCCGACGAGCGCGCGGAACACATCCTGGGCCATCAGGATCTCCGCTTCGCCGGCGACATGGTCTCCTCCGCGGATCGGGCCGGCGGGCCGCCGTCGGCCCCCGGACCGTCGGTCGGCTCGGCGGTCGTCGCGACCCCGGCGATCAACGGCGCGGGCGGCAGCGATGGTATCGCGGGCGGCGGACCGGCCGGCTCGTCCGCGGCCGGCGTGGCTTCGCCGGCCGGGACCGGCGCGGTCGTCGCCGGGGCGCCCGCCGGCGTGGGCGGCAGCAGCTGCTCGACCCGGTCGACGACGAGCGCGGCCACCGACTCCAGCGGCCGGCTCGCGTCGAGGACGAGGTACCGCTTCGGGTCCTTGGCCGCGCGATCCAGGAAGGCGTACCGGACCCGTTCGGCGAAGTGCAGCGCCTGCGCGTCGGGCTCGGCGCCGTCGGGCCGGTGGTCCGCCCGGCGCAGCCCTTCGGCCGGGTCGATGTCCAGCAGGACCACGAGGTCGGGCTTGAGCCCGCCGGTGGCCCACCCGGACACCCATGCCACCTCGTCGACCGGCAGGGTACGGCCGGCCTCGAGGTAGGCCAGCGACGAGTCGACGTACCGCTCGCAGATCACCACCGCGCCGCGCTCCAGGGCCGGGCGTACCACGGTGGCCACGTGGTGGGCCCGGTCGGCGGCGTAAAGCAGGGCCTCGGCCCGGGGCGCGGCGACCAGCCCCATGATGCCGCCGGCCAGCAGCACGCTGCGGATCTGGCTGCCCACCTCGGTGGCGCCCGGTTCCCGGGTGAGCACGACCTCGCGCCCGTCGGCGCGCAGCAGCTCGGCCAGCCGGGCGGCATGGGTGGACTTGCCGGCGCCCTCGCCGCCCTCCAGCACGATGAAGGCGCCCGAGTGGGCACCGAGGTGGAACGGGCTCAGCGGCCGGCCGCGCACCGAGCCGATCAGGTCGGCCAGGAGTGGTACGCCGTGCCTGTCGTCCATCTGGCGCAGGGCGGCCAGCCCGGCGAACACCCCGAACACCCCGGCACCGAGCAGGAGCAGCCGGGTCGTCGAGATGGGGATCCCGAACACGTCCCGCGAGCTGCCGTACCCGACGAGCACGCTGCCCAGCGAGATCGTCGTGAGCAGCGTGATCTGGGTACCGGTCTGGATGAACGCGAACACCCGGCCGCGCACCTCGTCACCGACCTCGGTGCCGAGCAGGGTCGTGCCGGCCAGGAACGCCATGCCCGCCCCGACGCCCACGCCGAGGGCGAAGAACACCGCGATGACCAGGTGCCACGCGAACGCGAGCACGGCCACCGACACGGCCGCCAGGATGATCGACAGCCCGAACCAGCGCCGTCGCGACAGCGCGCCGACCAGGCGCGGGCCGGCGACGATACCGACGCCGAGACCGACGAAGATGACCGCGAAGAGGATGTAGAAGGTGGAGTCGCCACCGCCGAGCGAGCGCGCGTAGAACTGGGCGGTGCCGACGACCACCCCGGCCCCCGCGAACGCGCCGAGGATGCCCAGCACCAGGCCGCGGACCAGCGGGGTCTTGCCCACGTAGGCCCAGCCCGCGACGAACTCGCGCCACAGCGACGGCTTCTTGGCCGGCCGGGCGGCCCGCCGCCCGCTGATCTCCGGGATGCCGAAGAACACGGTCAGCGCGGTGGTCAGGAACGTCAGCGCGTTGAAGTAGAGCGCGACGTGGGTGGGGTCGAACGGGCTGGTGCCGGTGGAGTTGTGCAGCTCGTTGACGACCGTGGTGAGCGCGGCGAGGAAGAGGCCGGCGAGGACCGGCGTGACCCCGTACGTGGTGGCCAGCGTGAGCTGGTTGGCGCCCTCCAGCCGGGCCCGGGGCAGCAGGTTGGGTACCGCGGCGTCCTTGGCCGGGCCCCAGGCCATCTGCATGGCCTCGATGACGAACGTGGCCGCCGCCGCCCACCCGACGATGATCTTCGAGTCGTCGGTGAGCAGCGTGATGCCGGGGATCGAGGCGAACATGAGGAACCGGACCAGGTCGCAGACGACCATGGTGTACCGCCGGTCCCACCGGTCGGCGACGACGCCCGCCACCGGGCCGAAGATCAGCGCCGGCAGCATCCGCACCCCGACCACCGAGCCGAACGCGACACCCTTGGCCGCCGACCCGGTGACCTGGGCGGAAGCGAAGATCGCGCTGGCCAGCAGGCCGAGCCAGTCGCCCATCGAGGACAGCCCGAGCACGAGCCAGAGCCGCCGGAACGGCCGGATCCGCCACAGCGCTTTCAGGCTGTCGAGCCCGGACAGCTCGACGCCAGCCTGTGGCGGCGGCGGCTCACCCCTGCCGCGCCGATCGGTCCTGAAACGGATGGCCGTTACCTCCGCGTACCGGCTGTGCCCTGCCCCCAATGTTCTTCACTGTAGCGGCGGTACGAGGCCGTCGGGCTCCGGCGCGGCGGAGCCCGGGATTACGCGAGACAATTTCGCTTTTGCTGCCGGACCCGGTACCGTGAGGCGTGCCCCGCAGTGCCACCGACCCGGCCGACCGCGCCGCCCGACGCGCCCGCTACGACCGGGCCACGGCTGACCTGGACCCGCCGTTCGGCGTGGTCGACCTGGCCGCCTTCGACGCCAACGCGAACGCACTGGTCAGCCGCGCGGCGGGCAAGCCGGTCCGGGTCGCGAGCAAGTCCGTGCGCTGCCGGGCGCTGCTGGGCCGGGCCCTGTCCGTCGCCGGCTGGCACGGTGTGATGGCGTACACGCTGTCCGAGGCGCTCTGGCTGGCCGGCGCCGGGATCGCCGACGACGTCCTCGTCGCATATCCGACCGTCGACCACGCGGCGCTGCGCGCCCTCGCCGCGGACCCGTCGCTCACCGGCCGGATCACGCTCACCGTCGATTCCGTCGGGCACCTGGACTTCCTCGACGCCGTGCTCGGTAAGGACCGGCCGACCCTGCGCCTGTCGCTGGAGCTGGACGCCTCCTGGCGCCTCGCCCGCGGGCGGATCCACGTGGGGGTGCGCCGGTCGCCGGTACATACGGCGGCGCAGGCCGGTGCGCTGGCCCGAGCCATCGCCGGGCGGCCCGGCTTCCGGCTGGTCGGGCTGATGGCCTACGAGGCGCAGATCGCCGGGCTCGGCGACGCGCCGCCGGGCCAGCCGCTGCGCGCTGTCGCGATCCGGGCGCTGCAACGCCGGTCGCTGCCCGAGCTGCTGGCCCGCCGGGCCGCCGCGGTGGCCGCCGTCCGCGCGCACGCCGACCTGGAGTTCGTCAACGGCGGGGGTACCGGCAGCCTCGCGGCGACCGCCGCGGACCCGGCGGTGACCGAGGTGACCGCGGGGTCGGGCCTGTACGGACCGACGCTGTTCGACGGGTACCGGGCCTGGCGTCCCGAGCCGTCGGCGTTCTTCGCGCTGCCGGTGGTCCGCCGGCCCGGCCCGGGTGCGGCGACCGTGCTGGGCGGCGGGTGGATCGCCTCGGGGCCGACCAGCCGGCTGCGTCAGCCCAGCCCGTGGCTGCCCGCCGGGCTGCGGCTGACCGCCACCGAGGGCGCGGGGGAGGTGCAGACGCCGGTGGTCGGGCCGGGCGCCGACCGGCTGCGCGTCGGAGACCGGGTGTGGTTCCGCCACGCCAAGGCCGGCGAGGTGTGCGAGCACCTCGACGTCCTGCACCTCGTCGACGGCGATGCGGTCGTCGACGTGGTACCGACCTACCGCGGCGAAGGCAAGGCCTTCCTCTAGTCCCGGGAGATGGTGTTGACGTGACGGTGCAGGTACTCCCGGATGAGCGCCTTGGCCTCGGTCAGCACGGCGGCGTCGCCGTCGGGGTCCCGGCGGAACGCCAGCTTGATCAGCGCGTCGCCGGCCTCCACCGCGATCGCCAGGGCGAAGTCCAGGCGGGGTCCGGCCGCCGCGCCGAAATGCCGGACCAGCAGGCCGGCGAGCTGCTCGGCGATGATCGTGTTGTTGTCCCGCTCGGCGTCGAGCAGGTGCACGTCGACCACGTCGCCGAAGTGCAGCGTGCGGAAGCCGGGCACTTCGCGGTGCATGGCGATGTACTCGTCGATCGCCGCGTCGACCACGTCCCACCAGTGGTCGAACTCGACCGCCTCCGAGCGCGCGGACAGCCGGGCCAGGTAGGCCTCCAGGTTGCGCAACGCCAGGGCCTGCACGATCGCGCGCTTGTCGGGGAAGAACTGATAGACGGAGCCGATCGCCACCCCGGCGCGCTCGGCCAGCAGCGTAGTGGTGAGCGCCTCGTACCCGATCTCGTCGACCAGCTCGGCGCACGCGTCCAGCATCCGCTGCACCCTCGCCACGCTGCGTCCCTGGACCGGTACCCGGCGCAGCGGGTTGGTCGAGGCCTGAGTGGTCACCTGTCGGCACTCCTTTGCACGGCCGGGGCAGCGAGCCCCTTAACGTCAAACGTACTCAGAGCAACGAGCGGCGCCGAGCGACGTATCGGGGTCCCTGCTGCTGTCGACTTTCGGAGAAGCCCGTGACCGGACAGGAATGGACGAACTGGGCGGGAAACCAGCGGGACGCGGCGCCGGTACTCGCGTCGGCGTCCCCCGACGAACTCGCCGACCTGGTGAAAAAGGCGCGCGCGGACGGGCGCACGGTCAAGCCGGTCGGCGCCGGGCACTCGTTCACGGCGGCCGCGCTGACCGGCGGGACCCGGCTGGACCTGAGCCGGCTCGCCGGGCTGGTTTCCGAGGACCGGGAGCAGAAGCTGGTCACGGTCGGCGGCGGTACCCGCCTGGCGGAACTGAACCGGTTGCTCGCCGGGCTCGGCCTGGCCCTGCCCAACCTCGGGGACATCGACGCGCAGACGATCGCCGGCGCGACCGCGACCGGTACCCACGGGACGGGCGCGCGGCTGGGCTGCCTGTCCACGTTCGTCGACGGACTCACGATCGTGGACGGTACCGGTACGGTGATCAAGGCCGACGCCGCCACCCACCCTGACGTGTTCGCCGCCGCCCGGGTGGGGCTCGGCGCGCTGGGTGTGGTGACCGAGGTGACCCTGCGCTGCGTGGACGCGTTCGTGCTGCGGGCCGAGGAGCGCCCGGCCCGGATCGCGGACGTGCTGCCCGCGCTGGACGAGCACGTCGCCGGCAACGACCACTTCGAAATGTACTGGTTCCCGTACACCGACCGGTTGCAGATCAAGACCAACAACCGGGTCGCGGCGGACGACCGGCCGCTGTCGCGGTGGCGCGGCTGGCTGGACGACGAGTTCCTGTCCAACACCGTCTTCGGCGCGGCCTGCCGGGTCGGGCGCCGGATCCCCGCGACCGTCCGCACCGTCGCCCGGATCGAGGCGCGGGCACTGTCGGCGCGGGTCTACACCGCGCCGTCGTACGAGGTTTTCTGCACGCCGCGCCGGGTGCGCTTCACCGAGATGGAGTACGCGCTGCCGCGCGCCGCGCTGCCGTCGGCGTTCGCCGAACTCCGGAAGATCGTCGACCGGCTGCCGTTCCCGGTCATCTTCCCGGTGGAGATGCGGGTGTCGGCCGCCGACGACGTCTGGCTGTCCCACGGATACGGGCGGGACAGCGCGTACGTCGCGATCCACCAGTACGTCGGGATGCCGTACGAGCCGTACTTCCGCGCCTTCGAGCAGGTCGCCCGGGACCTGGACGGGCGCCCGCACTGGGGCAAGCTGCACTGGCGCACGGCCGAGGACCTGCGTCCGGCGTACCCTCGATTCGACGACTTCCGCGCCGTCCGGGACCGGTTGGACCCGGACCGGGTCTTCGCCAACGCATACACCGCCCAGGTCCTCGGCCGCTGAGCCGGAGTCGGGCTGTGACGGAGGCTCAGCGGCCGAAAGACGTCACAGCCCGCTGAGCCGGAGTCGGGCTGTGACGGAGGCTCAGCGGCCGAAAGACGTCACAGCCCGCTGAGCCCCGCTGGGCCGGGCTAGGCCTCGGACAGCGCGACCCGGGCGTGGGCGCGCCGCAGCACCCGCGGCGAGTACCACGCGGCCCGGCCCAGTACCCGCATCGCCGCCGGTACCAGCACCCCCCGCACGAGCGTGGCGTCGATCAGGATCGCCAGGCCGCTGCCGAGCCCGAAGAGCTGCAGGAAGCTCACCGTGCTCGGGATGAACGCGAAGAAGCTCACCGCGAGCAGCAGCGCCGCGGCCGAGACGATCCGCCCGGTGCGGGCCAGTCCGCGGGTGACCGCGGTCCGGGTGTCCGCACCCTGGTCGTGCAGCTCCTTGATCCGGCTGAGCAGGAACACCTCGTAGTCCATCGACAGCCCGAACGTGATGCACAGCATCAGTACCGTCATCGAGGTGTCCATGGGGCGGGCGGTGAAGTGCATCAGCCCGGCCAGGTGCCCCTCCTGGAAGACCCAGGTGAGCACGCCGAGCGTGGCGGACAGGCTGAGCGCGTTGAGCACCAGCGCCCGGACCGGCTGGATCACGCTGCCGGTGAAGAGGAAGAGCAGCAGGAACGTGGTGAGCACCACCAGCAGCCCGGCCAGCGGCAGCCGGCTCCCGATCGAGTGGGTGGTGTCGATGAGCTGCGCGTCGGCCCCACCGACGAGCACGCCGGTACCGTCCGGCGGCGGCACGTCGCGCACCGCCCGGACCAGCGCCTGCGCCGCCTCGGACTTGGTCACCAGGTCGCTGACCAGGGTCAGCCGGGGGCTGTCCGGCCGGCTGTCCACCCGCGCGACGCCGGGCAGGGCGGACAGCCGGTGCGCGTAGTCCGCCAGCGCCGCGGGCGACACGGGACCGGTCAGGACCACCTCGACCGGCGAGGAGACGTTGCCCGGGAACTTCGCCACGAGCGTGTCCGCCACCTGCCGGCTGCTCGCGCTCGGCCGCAGTACCCCCTGGTCGGGAGTGCCGAACGAGACGCCCAGCAGCGGGGTGGCCGCGAAGAGCAGCACCCCGACCACGGGGAGCGCCACGGCGCCCGGACGCCGCATGACCAGCGCGGCCAGCCGCCCCCATCCGGGTGACTCGCCGCCCTCGACCGACCGGACCCGGCGCACCCGGCCGGCGTTGATCCGGCGACCGAGCACGGCCAGCAGCGCGGGCGCCACCACCATCGCGCCGAGCGCGGCGATGGCCACCACGCCGATGCCGGCGTAGGCGAAGCTGCGCAGGAAGTACTGCGGGAAGACCAGCAGCGCGGCCAGCGCGGCGGCGACCGTGGCGGCGCTGAACACGATCGTCCGGCCGGCGGTGGCGACGGTCCGGGCGACCGCCTCGGGTACCGCGTCACCGGAGGCGAGCTGCTCGCGGAACCGGCTCACCATGAACAGCGCGTAGTCGATGCCCAGGCCCAGCCCGAGCGCCGTGGTCAGGTTGATCGCGAAGACCGAGACATCGGTCACCGAGCCGAGGAAGGCCAGCTCGGCGAAGGTGCCCAGGATCGCCACGAGGCCGATCGCGAGCGGGAGCAGCGCGGAGACCACGCTCCCGAAGACGATCACGAGCAGCACCAGGATCAGCGGTACCGCGACTGCCTCGGCGATCGCGAGGCTCGTGGTGACCTGCGTGTTCACGTCGCGGAACGTGCCGCCCTGCCCACCGACGAGGACGCTGACCGCCGCGCGGTCACCGGCGTACTTCGCGACCAGCTCCTTGGAGCGGGGGACGAGCTGGCTGTCGGTGCCGCCGATGTGGCCGAGCACGATGGCCTGGGTACCGTCGGTGGACTTCAGGCCGGGCGCCTTCGTCGTCCAGTAGGAGAAGACGCTGGTCAGGTCGGGTTCGGCGGCCAGGTCCGCGGCGAGCTGCCGGCCGGCCGCGGCGACGGCCGGGTCGTCGACGGTACCGGCCTTGGTGGTGACCAGCAGCACCAGGTTGGTCTGCCCGCCGTACCGCTCGTTGATCAGGTGCTGGGCCTGGCTGGACTGGGCCGCCGGGTCGTCGAACCCGCCGTTCTTGAGCTTGTCGAACGCGCCGGCCCCGAAGATCGCCGCGGCGATCAGGAGCAGGCCGGAGAAGGCGAGCAGCAGCCGGGCCCGCCGGACCACAAACTCGCCGTACCTGTGGAGCATCGCTGTTGTCCTTCCCCGATCGAGTGCCGCTGGCGGCATCGCTACCGGCCGCCGTCGGTGGCGCCGGGCGCCACCGGCGCCGAATGTTCACGCCGTCAACATGCCACCTTATGCTAACGGTGTCAACATGGCAGGATGGTGGGGTGGCTCAGGTGAATCACAGGCGCGACACCTACCACCACGGCGACCTGGCCAACGCCCTGGCATCGGCGGCGACCGAGCTGGCCCGCGGCGGCGGCCCGGAGGCCGTCGTGTTACGCGAGGCCGCGCGCCAGGTCGGAGTGTCGGCCACCGCCGCCTACCGCCACTTCGCCGGCCACGGCGACCTGATCCACGAGGTCAAGGAGCGGTGCCAGGCGGCGCTCGCCGAGCACATGCGCGCCGAGCTGACCGCCGTGCCGCCCGCCGCCGACCGCCGGCAGGAGGCGCTGCGCCGGCTGCGCGCGGTCGGGCTCGGGTACATCCGGTTCGCGCTGGCCGAGCCGGGCCTGTTCCGCACGGCGTTCTGCCGCGCCGACTCGCCCCGGGAGCAGAGCCCGCACATGGCCGAGTCGCCGGCCTTCCTGATGCTCGCCGAGATCCTCGACGACCTGACCGGGCTGGGGCTGATCGACCCGGCGCGGCGGGAGTACGCCGAGACGGTGGCGTGGGCGGCCGCGCACGGGCTGGCCACGCTCATCGTGGACGGGCCGCTCGGCGCGCTGCCCGAGGAGGAGCGCGAAGCCGCGATCAACCGCACGCTGGACGTGGTCATCGACGGGATCTGCACCGGCCCCGGCGCTTGACCGGGCGCCCCGCCGGACGGTTTCCTGGAGCGTCGATCCCCGCGCTTCGGAGAGGACCGTCGATGCGTCGCCGTACCGTCGTCTGGCTCACGGCCGCCGGCGCCACGCTGCTCACCCTGGCCACGGTGGGGTTGGTGTGGACGGGGGCGGGTGCGGCGCGTCCGTCGGCCGGCCACTGGACGATCCCGCCGTCCGGTGCCGGCTCCGTGCCCGACGGCTCGGTCGGCCCGCCGGCATCGGGGGCACCGTCGGCGTCGGTGTCGGCCTCGGCCGCGCGGCCCGGCTCGGGCGGGTTCGTCCACCCGGGCGTGCTGGTCAGCGCGGCCGAGCTGGACTTCGTCCGGGGCAAGGTGCAGGCCGGCGCGCAGCCGTGGAAGTCCGCGTACGACCAGTTGCGCGCCAGCCCGTACGCGTCGCTGGCCCGCACCGCCAAGCCGCGCGCCACGGTCGAGTGCGGCTCGTACTCCAACCCGGACAACGGGTGCTCCGACGAGCGCACGGACGCGCTGGCCGCGTACGCCGACGCGCTGGTGTGGTACCTGGGCCGGGACAACCGGTTCGCCGCGAAGGCCATCGAGCTGCTCGACGCCTGGTCGGGGACGATCCGGGCGCACACCAACAGCAACGCGCCGCTGCAGACGGGGTGGGCCGGGGCAGGCTGGTCCCGGGCGGCCGACCTGATCCGCACCTACCCCGGCGGCTGGCCGGGTGCGGCACGCTTCGCGACCATGCTGCGTACCGTGTACCTGCCCGTGCTCGCCGGCGGCTCCGGGGCCAACGGCAACTGGGAGCTCATCATGACCGACGCGCTGATGGGCATCGCGGTGTTCCTCGACGACCGGGCCGCGTTCGGCAAAGCGGTGGCGCTGTGGCGGGGTCGGGTACCCGCGTACATCTACCTCAGGTCCGACGGCCCGGCGCCGAAGTCCCCGCCCGGCCGCACCAGGAGTGGCGCGAGCCTGACCGGCTACTGGTACGACCAGACCACGCTGGTGGACGGCCTCGCGCAGGAGACCTGCCGCGACTTCGGGCACACCGCGATGGGCTTCAACGCCGCGTTCCACGCCGCCGAGACCGCGCGGATCCAGGGCGTGGACCTGTGGGGCGAGCAGAAGACCCGGCTCGCGGCCGGGCTGGAGTTCCACGCGGGGTACGAGTCGGGCGCGGCGGTGCCGGCGTAGCTGTGCGGCGGGAAGGTCACCCTCGGCACCGGCGGGTACTGGGAGGTCGGCTACACCGCCCTGGCCACGCGGCTGCACCTGAGCCTGCCGAACACCGCGAAGCTGCTGGCATCCCGGCGGCCGACCGGTACCGACAACCATTCGTCGGGCTGGGAGACGTTGACCGCCTTCGGCAATCCGGCCTGACCGGGAGGTAGCGCTCTCAGGAGTCGGCGCGCTTGCGGGCGGCCGCCTTCTTCGGCGCGGCCTTCTTGGCGGTCGCCTTGTTGGCGGTCGCCTTGTTGGCGGTCGCTTTCTTGGCGGTCGCCTTCTTGGCCGCGGTCTTCGTCGCCGCCGCGGTCTTCTTCGCCGAATCGGCCTTCGCGGCCTTCTCGCCGGTCGCGGCCTTCTTCGCCGGCTTCTTCCCGGCGGCCGTCGCCTTCGTCGCGGCCGCCTTCTTGCGCGGCGCGGCCGGCCCCTTGGCCCGCTTCTCGGCGAGCATCTCCGAGGCCTGCTCCACGCTCATGGTGTCGGGCGCCTGGCCCCGGCGCAGCGAGGCGTTGGTCTCCCCGTCGGTCACGTAGGGCCCGAACCGGCCGTCCTTGATCACCAGCGGCTTGTCGGTCAACGGGTCGGTACCCAGCTCGCGCAGTGGCGGCGCGGCGGCCCGGCGCTGCCGGGTCTTGGGCGCGGCGAGCAGCTCCAGCGCCTCGGGCAGCGAGACGGTGAACAGCTTGTCCTCCGAGTCCAGCGACCGGAAGTCGTCGCCACGCTTGACGTAGGGCCCGTACCGCCCGGCGCCGGCGAACACCTCGGCGCCGGACCCGTCCCGCCCCAGCAGCCGGGGCAGCGCCAGCAGCTTGAGCGCCTCCTCCAGGGTCAGCGTGTCGGGCGACTGGGCGCGCAGCAGCGAGGCGTTGCGCTCACCGCTGGACACGTAGGGCCCGTACCGCCCGGATTTGACCACGATCGGCTCGCCGGTCTCCGGGTGCTCGCCGAGCTTGCGTTCCCCGCCGCCGCCGAGGAACAGCTCCTCGACCTTGTCCGGGGTCAGCTCGTCGGGCGCCATGCCGTCGGGGATGGCGGCCCGGTCGTCGTCGGCCGGCTCCTCGCCGGGCAGCGCGCGTTGCAGGTACGGCCCGTACCGGCCGACCCGCACCACCACGGTGCGCCCGGCGTCGTCGGTGAACAGGCCGATCGAGTTGACCCCGCGCGCGTCGATCACGCCGAGGTTCTCGGTGACCATCTTCTTCAAGCCGCCGGCCCGCGCGATCGAGCCCTCCTCGCCGATCCCGCCGCCGAAGTAGAACGCGGTCAGGAAGTCCACCGCCGAGGCCTCACCGCCGGCGATGTCGTCCAGCTCATCCTCCATCGACGCGGTGAACCGGTAGTCCACCAGGCGCGGGAAGTGCTGTTCGAGCAGGTTGATCACGGCGAACGCGATGAACGACGGCACCAGCGCCTGGCCGCGCTTGAACACGTACCCGCGGTCCTGGATGGTCGCCATGATGCTGGCGTAGGTGGACGGGCGCCCGATGCCCAGCTCCTCCAGCGCCTTGACCAGCGACGCCTCGGTGTACCGGGCGGGCGGCTGGGTCTCGTGCCCGACCGGACGCAGCTTGTCGGCGCGCAGCGGCTGGTCCTTGACGAGCCGCGGCAGGCGCCGCTCCGCGTCCTCGGCCTCGGCGTCCTCGTCGTCGCTGGACTCCACGTAGGCGCGCAGGAAGCCCGGGTCGGTGATGGTCTTCCCGCTGGCCCCGAAGTCGGCCTCCTCGTTGGTGGTCGACACGGCGCGGATGCGCACCGAGATCGACGTGCCGACCGCGTCGGTCATCTGGGAGGCGATGGTCCGGCGCCAGATCAGCTCGTAGAGGCGGAACTCCTCGGTGGTCAACTCGTTGGCCACCTCGCCGGGGGTACGGAAGGTGTCCCCGGCGGGGCGGATCGCCTCGTGCGCCTCCTGGGCGTTCTTGACCTTGCTGGCGTACCGGCGCGGCTGGGCCGGGACGAACCGGTCCCCGTACAGCTCCCGGACCTGCTGGCGGGCGGCGTTGATCGCGGACTCGGCGAGGTTCACCGAGTCGGTACGCATATACGTGATGTACCCGTTCTCGTACAGCCGCTGGGCCGTACGCATCGTCTGCGCCGAGGAGAACCGCAGCTTACGCGCCGACTCCTGCTGCAACGTCGAGGTGATGAACGGGGCGTAGGGCCTGCGCCGGTACGGCTTCTCCTCGACGCGGGTGACCTTGAACGGCCGGCCCTGCAGGCGGGCGGCCAGCCCGCGCGCCGCCGACTCGTCCAGGTGCACCACGTCGCCCCGGGCCCGGCCGGTGGTCGGCTCGAAGTCGCGCCCGGTGGCGATCCGGTCCCCGTCCAGCGCGATCAGCGTCGCGGAGAAGGAGCGCGGCCCGTCGGCGACCTTGTCCAGCACGGACAGATCCGCCACCACGTCCCAGTACGACGCGGAGCGGAACGCCATCCGCTGCCGTTCCCGCTGCACCACGATCCGGGTGGCCACCGACTGCACCCGGCCCGCCGACAGGCGCGGCATGACCTTCTTCCACAGCACCGGCGAGACCTCGTACCCGTACAGCCGGTCCAGGATCCGCCGGTACTCGTACGCGTTGACCAGGTTACGGTCCAGCTCGCGGGGATTGGACACGGCGGCCTGGATGGCCGGCTTGGTGATCTCGTGGAACACCATCCGCTTGACCGGCACCTTGGGCTTGATCGTCTCCAGCAGGTGCCACGCGATGGCCTCGCCCTCGCGGTCCTCGTCGGTGGCGAGGTAGACCTCCTCGACCTCCTTGGCCAGCTTGGTCAGCTTCGCGATCTGCGACCTGCGGTCCGAGCTGACGACGTACAGCGGCGCGAAGCCGTTGTCGACGTTCACGCCCAGGCGCGCCCACGGTTCCTTCTTGAACTTCGCGGGCACGTCGGCGGCGTTGCGCGGCAGATCGCGCACGTGGCCCAGGCTCGCCTCGACGACGTATCCCGGGCCGAGGTACCCCGATATCGTCTTGGCCTTCGCCGGGGATTCGACGATGACCAGGCGCTTAGCGGTGCTCGGCACGGTACTCCCATTACTCGCAGTCGTAAGTGGCGTGGACTAGCGTCACGCCGGACGGCGCCACCGTACACCCATCGTCAACGGTGCGTTGCATCACACCGGTCACGCCGTCGGCCACACACCGGGCGGAGCCGCCGCCGGCGGATCCCCCACCAGCTCGGCCAGCCGGGCTATCCGCCGCCGACCAGATATACGGTACGCCGGCCCGCCGGCCCGGGCGCTGAGCAGGGCGCCGGGCAGGCCCACGGCGGCCAGGGCCGCCCCGACCGGCGCCCAGGCCGGCTCGTCCGACGGTCCCAGCCGCAGCGTGAAACCCAGCGGTTCGAGATACCCCGCGGCCGCGAGCCACAACCGCAAACGCCG
>WNFV01000051.1_pt1 | contig 113793 bp, 102 predicted proteins | sample 5400101 | NCBI WGS metagenome assembly WNFV01 (sample SAMN13153361, study PRJNA577476) | soil metagenome | isolation source: 115 cm soil or saprolite under grassland replicate 1 | place: USA:California | collected 2016-06-15
GGGTGAAGCGAAATCGGCGCCAGCAGGCAGATCAACGGGCCGAACGGCGGGCCAGGCGGGAGGCTGGGCGACAGCCGCTGCTCGAGGGGCAACTGAGCTAAGCGCCACAGCGAGGAGGTAAGCGCGACGTCCGACGTGTTGAGGACGTGCGGAGGTGATGTGGTGGCAGGCAGCCTCACCAGTTGAGGGCTATCTCGTGTGCCCTGCGGAACGGCCAGGCTGGACCCAATCATACAGTTTGATGCTGCGCTGGCTAGCCCGGCTCGCCGTTCATCTCGACCCTTGCGCCGCGTGGTAGTATGGGCAGGCCGGGAGCGGGAGAGGGCAGCTTGTGGCCGGTGCAGGCCTGCTTCTGCGTCTACGGCATCCTGGGTAGCTGTCCCCCGCTCCCGGACAACTACGCGTCAGCACGCGCGCAAGGGCGGCGGGCCGGGCGTAGATAGTATAAGAATCCCCTTGACAAGAATTAGAACATCTATAGTCAGTTGAAAACGTCAAGGCAGCAACACTACTCTACTGCGACATCACGCTTGTTAAAACCCTACCTAACAGCACTCGGGTAGGACTGCGCCGCGGCGAACCAGAAGCCGGCGACGACCAGCGCTGAGCCGATCAGGGTGGCAACCAGCACACGGTCGTACGAGCCCGTGGCGGCCCAGAGCAGCGCAATTCCTAATGGTGAGATTGCCTTGGCGATCGTCGCCGGTATTGCCAGCACGCTGTTGATCGCGCCATAGGCGTTGCGTGTCAGCATCTCCGGCACGGCAATGCCGCGCACGATCGTGATGACCCCGTTCGCCGCGCCATAGATTACCGCAAAGACGGCCAGGGACGCAAAGCCCGGCGGAAGGAGCAACAGCAGCACGATCGCGACCGGAAACGCCAGCACGACCACGCGGCCGACATTCCGCACCGACGCCTGCTCGGCGAATCGCCAGACCACAATCCGTCCGGCAACCTGTGCCGGGCCGATCAGCGCAATCACCGTCACCACGGTCGTGCTGTCCAGGCCACGCTCCAGCAGTAAGGAGTACAGGTGAAAGCTGAACCCCGAGAACATGCCGTAGTAGACCGTGAATGCGACGAGTAATCCCCAGAACGCCGGCTGACCGAGCGCCCAGCGCACGGCCGACCGTCCGGTGAGTGACACCGTGCTGGTCGTGACCGCCGCCGGTTCGGGTGGATGGGCATCCGCGTTGGAGTTGATGGCGCCAAGATACAGCGGTACGCACAGCCCAAGGTTGATCAGGCCAAGCACCACCAGTGTGCTCCGCCAGTCTACGGTGTTCAGCAGCCATTGGATCAACGGCACGAACAGGGTGCTGGCAAATCCGCCCCAGAGTGTCAGGGCGGTGATACCGCGACGCGCCTCTGCACCGTAGCGCCGCGCGACCACCGCGAAGGCCGGCTCGTAGAGGGTCATCGCCTGGGCCAGGCCAATCCCGGCCAGCAGTGGATAGAGCGGCCACAGGCTAGCGATCTGCGACCAAAGAAGCAGTAACAGGCCGGCCAGGCTGGAGCCAACCGTCATAATTGCTCGGCCATAGCCACGGTCGATCGCGACGCCGACCGGGTAGGCCGCGAAGCTCGCGATCAGCAGACCAATCGTCGCTGCGCCATAGACCTCGGGCTTACTCAGCCCGAGGTCATGGCCCATCCTTTCGGCGATCAGCGCAAAGCTATAGTAGAGGGTGCCCCACGAGGCGATCTGACCTAGCCCAAGCCCGGCGATGAACAGCGGCCGCCCGGAACGCGCCGCCAGGAATGGCACACGCCAGCCCGTCGCGGCGCGTGGCTCCGCTTGTTCACCCACAGCACCCCCCCGCTGCCGCCACTGGCGCTGGCGCAGCGGATGCTGACTCAGCTGCGCCACAGCCGCAGCCGTCCTGGCCAGCCGCCTTGGCATCCGCATCCTGGACACAGCACGCATCGGCGCCTGCTGGCGCTGGGCCGCCGCAGCACCCGGTAACCGCGGCGCCGGAGGTGCGATTGTCAGCAGAGACCAACTGGAGGCTCTTAACAGATGCGCTCACTGGCGTGAGGGCGATCAGATTAGCACCAGTGGCAGGCACCGCCAGCGTGGGGGCGCAGCACCCGCCGCCGGCGCCGCGGTCTGTCGAACAGACGCCGGTCTTGGGCAGCACCAGCTGGACATCGCGAGCACTTTCCCAGTCACCCACCAGCGCCGCCACCACCGAGCGCACCTGCTCGTAGCCGGTCAGCAGCAGGAACGTCGGCGCGCGGCCGTAACTCTTCATGCCGACAATGTAGAAGCCCGGCTCGGGATGGCTGAGCTCGTCAACACCATGTGGCGGCACCGACCCGCAGCTATGTACATTCGGATCGATCAGCGGCGCGAGCGCGGTCGGCGCTTCAACGGCTGAATCTAGCCCCAGGCGCAGCTCGTGCAGCATGGCGAGATCGGGGCGAAAGCCGGTGGTCGTGATGATCTCATCGACCGGCGCAAGCGAGCCCTCGCCGTCGCTGACGACAATCCCATCTTCCGTCGCTGTAAGCTGGGCGATCTTGAACCCGGTCACCATCTGCACACGCCCTGTATCTACCAGCTCGCGCATGCGCTGGCCCAGCCGCCCACGCTCTTCAAGTTGGTCGTCCGTACCGCCACCGTAGAGCTGGCGCGTATCGCCGCGCCGCACCACCCAGGTAACTGCAGTATCCTTTTCTTGCTCAGCCAGCACCGCAAGATCGAGCAGCGCGTTGAAGGCTGAGTGGCCACTGCCAGCCACCAGCACCCGCTTGCCAGCGTAACGCGCGCGCTCGGGCCCGCGCACATCGGGAATGCCGTAGAAAATGCGATCCGCGAGCGCGCTCTCGCCGATGGCCGGGCGACCGTTGGCACCGAGCGGGTTGGGTTGCGTATAGGTGCCCGAGGCGTCGATCACCGCTTTGGCCAGCAGGTGTTCGGTACGGCCGTCTGCTGTCGCGACCTCGACAACGAACGGCGCTTGGTCACGCCCTTCGGTCTTCATTTTATCAAAGCCGTGGCGGGCTACCGCCTGGACACGCTGCCCCAGGCGCAGGTGTGGCGCAATAGCGGGCAGCGCCGCCAACGGCAGCAGATACTGCTCCACCAACTCACGGCCGGTTGGGTAATCATCAGGCGCTGGCGCCTCCCAGCCGGCATTAGTCAGCAGTCGCTCAGCGGCGGCATCCACCACATAGCGCCACGGCGAGAAGAGTTGCACGTGGCCCCACTCTAGTACGGACGCGCCGATGGTTTGGCCCGCTTCGAGTACGAGCGGGGTCTCACCGCGCTCGACCAAGTGCGCAGCAGCGGCCAAGCCGACCGGGCCAGCACCAATAACGACAATAGGTAATCTGGAAAGATTCATTGGTTCACTCCTTGACGGTAGCTATGAACAGCATACCACGAACTTGTTCGATGGCCCTACGTTATGCGTTACGACCTGTTGTCCACGTCTTGGGGTGCTCGGCTGATGGAGGACGACCCAGGTGAAACCCTGTACGCGGGCAAGCAGATCGTCAGCAAAGCTGCTCCTCTGAGCCAGCCATCGGCTGGTTGCGCCAACAGCATCTCCACGATCAGTCGGCTGCTCTGGCTGGCTCAGTGTTCCATCACGATTGAGAAACTGCACTGTCGCTTCTTCCTCCGCTACTCTATCAGTATAACATCGATATGCTTCAATATAATTGCCGGCACCATCGTGCTCTAGAGATAGAGACGGAACATCCGCAAAAAGGACGCAAAGGATGGCTCGCGGTAAGATTGTGAGCAGGATATCTGCGGCCTTGACTCAGAACACGAGCTGCCAGAGCGTGGCGAGTAGCAGCTTGGCTGCCATGTGCATCGCTACACTGTCCACGTACTCCGCTGTATCAGCAGGCGTATGGCCGCCCACTCCACCAAGTGCGACACCGACAGCGGGAAACCCGGCCGCTGCGTAGCGGCGATTGTCCGAGGCGACATTCCCCAGAATGAGCGAGATCTCCAGCCACTGGCCGGAATGGTCAAGGGCTGCGATCAGCGCGTCCGTACCTGGGCCAGCCTCAACCCAAACAGACTCGTTGAACCGTGCCGCGCCATCAAGATTGATCACCTGTGGCGAGATACCCTGTGTTCGCAGATGCTGCGCATAGGCCAGCGAGCCCTGCGCCTGGGCTTCCTCGCCGTCGAAGGCGACAAAGTAGATCGGCCGGCGCGGGCAGATGCCGCTCTGCTACTCCTGTGGCGTTGTCGGCTGCGCCAGGCAAGCGTGCGCCACCTGGATCGTCGCCCACGCCATCGTAGTGCGCACCAACAATCACTGGCGAGTTGGCCAGGGCTGAATTGGTGCCGACGACGTGGCCGATGATCTGTTGTCCTCGGGCAGACAGGCGCTGGATCGGCATGTGTGCGTGCAGGTGCTGGCTTTCCAGGGTGGGCAAAAGGTCTGCTCGGACAGCCATAATCGGCAATGCAGCCGGCGATGCGGCAGCCACCCGCTTGCCGAGATAGCCGTCCGATGTGGGCTGCTGGGGCAGCAGGATGCCGACTGCGCCCCGGTGCGCGAGCTCGATGGTGAGCGCGTGCAAGGTTGCTTGGGATGGTACGGTTTCCATCCAAACCCAGGCACCCTGCAGGTTCGCGCCTTCCTGCCAGCGCCGCACCTGGCCTGTTCGTGGCTGTGTGTCGTCAGCGGATGCTGGATGTTCGGTGAACTCACGGCGGTGTGCTAGCAGGCGCTGCGGTACTCCCGCTGCATCCAGAAGCGCAACCACTGGCGTGGCGGCGAGATGGAGCACGGGGCTGAAACAAGTCATTGGCTCGGAACGCATATCCACGGGAAGATACCACGGCGCGCCAGCGGAGCATCGCGGCGAACGAAGGTGCTACAGCCCGCGTCCCTGGCCTAACGCTTGCGATTGCACAGTCGATGCTTGCCAGGTGGCTGGCTGATCAGGCTTTGAACACTGCTATGTAGCATGATGGATAGATCAGACGAACAAGCGGCGCTGAATGACCGCGATAGCTGGGACATCGTGGTCATCGGCGCCGGCCAGGCTGGGCTGGCGGTCAGCTATTATCTGCGGCGCACCCCGTGGTCGTGGATCGTTGTCGATGGCGAGATCGGGCCTGGCGCGGCCTGGCGGCATGGCTGGGACTCACTGCGGCTGTTCTCGCCCGCCCAGTGGAGTTCGCTGCCGGGCTGGCCGATGCCGGCGGGTGCAGACGGCCCGCCGACCCGTGACGAGGTGCTTGACTACTTCGCTGCCTATGAAGCGCGCTACGCCCTGCCGATCCAGCGACCGGTGCGTGTACAGGCGGTTCGGCGTGGCGATGGAGCGCTGCTAGTCGAGAGCGATCAGGGCGTCTATCGGGCGCGCGCCGTCGTCAGCGCGACAGGCACCTGGACGAAGCCGTTCATTCCGACCTATCCCGGCCAGAAGCTGTTCCAGGGCATCCAGATCCACTCCGCCGACTATCGGACGCCGACGCTCTTCGCTGGGCAGCGGGTGCTGATCGTCGGCGGCGGCAACTCCGGCGCCCAGATCCTGGCCGAGGTGTCGCAGGTCGCCGAAACAACCTGGGTGACCGTTGAGCCACCACACTTCCTGCCGGATGATGTGGATGGCCGCGTGCTCTTCGAGCGCGCAACCGCGCGCTTCAAAGCGCTCCAGGAGGGACAAACGCCTGAGCCGGCTGGCGGACTGGGCGATATCGTGATGATTCCGTCCGTGAAGGAAGCCCGCATGCGTGGTGTGCTCCAGAGTGTTCGCCCGTTTGTGGCCTTTACATCCGATGGAGTCATCTGCCCGGATGGATGCGAAACCCTGGTCGATGTCGTCATCTGGTGCACCGGCTTTCGTCCGGCGCTCGACCATCTTGCACCACTCGCCATCGCAGAGGCGGATGGGCGCATCGCTGTGGCTGGCACGCGCGCTGTTCGCGCGCCACGCCTCTGGCTGGTCGGTTATGGCGAATGGACGGGCTTTGCCTCAGCGACGATTATTGGCGTGGGGCGCACCGCACGAACAACGGTCAGTGATATCGACGCCGCACTCCTGTCCAAAGCAACGACCGACCCGTCCACTATTCCGTGACCGGCACAAACCCGAGCTGCGCGAAGGGCTGGCTCTGCTGAAACTCCGCGCTCGTCAGCCACGTCAGGGACGCGCGCTCAGTCTCCGATGGCGCGCCTTTGGTGATCGCATAGCCTGGCCCACCGATCGGCCAGGTGCCGGCTTGAATGTTCGCGCGGGTCGGCGCGACATTGTCGATCGCGAGTGCGCGCAACTCAGGGGCGCCGAGATAGGCGAACCCGATGTACGAGATCGCCCCTGGCGTCTCGCGCACGGCCTGTTCCACCTCGGCGTTCTCGCCTTCCATGGCGCTGGGTGCAAATTTGCTATCATCACCGGCAAACAGGTAGTTGACCATATTCGCGCGCGTCCCCGAGCCGGTCACGCGATTGATCAGCACGATCGCCTGGTTATCGCCGCCCACGTCCTTCCAATTCGTGATCTGGCCGGTGAAGATTGCCACGAGCTGCGCTTTGGTCAGACTCGTCACCGAACCAGGGCCATGCGGATTGGCGACCGGCGCGAAGGCCTGAATGGCGATTGGCGTTTCCACTGCATCAGTACAGTTCCACTTGGACTTCTCCGCTGCGCTGAGCGGGACATCGCTGGTGCCGATATCGATCGAACCTGCGCAGGCCAGCTGACGGCCCGCGCCCGACCTACTCCCAGCGACGACGAAATGCACGTTTGGGTGCGTCGACTGATACTGATCCGTCGCGAGCTGCATGAGTGGCAAGAGTGCCGATGAGCCGTTGAGTCGCAGCGCGCCTTGCCCCTCCGCGCGGGATGCGGCCTGGGCGACCGTGCTCAGTGTTCCACTCGATCCAGCATCTGATGGGCTAGCCGGTGCCGGGGCGCCACAAGCCACGAGCAGTAGTCCGCAGATGAGCACAACCAGGCGTCGGGAATGCAGTAGCCTCCACATCAGCGTGGTCTCCTTTTCAAAACATTCGTTTGAATGTGATCAGACAGATTCGACGGTCGTAGAGCGTTGCTAGCCTTTGCCCACCCGCAACATCTCCGCAAACTCATGCGGCATCTCGCTGGCTTCGATCGCCTGGGCGGCCGTTTCGATGTTGTAGGCCACGCGCATACATGCGACCGTGAGATCGCGACCGGCCGCCTCAAGCACGACATAGCATGCGCGCGGGTCGCCGTCCTTCGGCTTGCCCACGCTGCCAGCATTGACGACATGCCGGCCGCCGTCCTTCGGCTTGCCCACGCTGCCAGCATTGACGACATGCCGGCCGCTCGGCAGCACGCGGTGGTAGGGCAGGTGCGTATGCCCACACACCATGACATCTGCCTCGACCATGTCCAGTAGCCGCTCCAGGCTGCTATCCGGCCGATCGATGAACAGGTACTCGTTGACGCGGCGCGGGCTGCCATGCACCAGCATCATCCGTAGATCGCCAAGCTGGAGCGGGATCTGTGCTGGCAGCGCGCGGAGGTACGCTTTATTTTCGGCGCTGGTATGCGCGTTCGACCAGGCGATTGAGCGCTTGCCAAGCGCTTCGCTGACAGGATCTTTGTAGGCACACCCACAGTCGTGGCTGTCGTTTCCAACGCCCTGGTCATAGTTACCCATCAGCGTGGGAAAGCCATGCGCGCGAATCGCTGCGACCACCTCGTTCGGGAACGTGCCGTAGCCGACCAGGTCGCCCAGACAGTAGCGGTTGGCAAGTGCCCGCGCATCCATGTCCGCGAGCACCGCATCGAGGGCCGGGAGATTGGCGTGGATGTCGCCGAAGATCGTCACCTGGTTCATCTTACCCTCCTGATTGGGGCTGCGCGGCGGTCACCGGCTCGTGCTCGGCGTGCAGCACAGTGGTCGTTTCCTGGGGAAGTGGCGTTCGCAGCAACTGGTAGGCAAATGCCCCGAGAATCGCGCCAACGATCGGTCCAAGCCAGTAGACCCAATGATGCTGCCACGCTCCAGCGACCAGCGCAGGGCCGAACGAGCGCGCGGGATTCATCGACGCGCCGCTGATTGGGCCGCCCCAGAGCGCATCGAGTGCAACGGTCGCGCCAATCGCGAGGGTGGCAAGCTCGCCGACTGCGCGGGTGTCGGTCGCGACCGAGATAATGACAAACATCAGCACCGCCGTGAGCAGCACCTCCAGGCCTAGCGATTGGGCGGCGCTGCCGGCGGGGAGCGTGGCTCCCAGGTTTGCGATCGGCCCGAATAGCGCGCCGATGGTGAGCGCGCCGCCGACCGCGCCAAGCAGCTGCGCGCCGATGTAGAGTGGCACATCGCGCCAGGCAAAGTGGCGGGTGAGCGCGAACGCCAGCGTGACCGCTGGGTTGAAGTGCGCACCTGAGAGATGCCCGGTGGCGGCGATCATCACGGTGATGATCAGGCCGAACGTCAGCGCAACGCCAACATGGGTCAGCGCGCCGGTCGCGCTATCGACGACGATCGCGCCGCAGCCGGCGGTGACCAACGCATACGTGCCGATCAGCTCGGCGCTGGCCCGGCGGAGTGGAAACGTGGTGAACATCCGGTTCCTTTCACGGTATTCAGTCCGCCAGCGTGGCGAGCCAGGCCTTCAGTTGGGTCTCGATGTCGTCGCGCACCTGTCGGAAGGATGCCAGTCGCTCCGCCTCGCCGCCCACGACCGCAGCTGGGTCGGGGAAGCTCCAGTGGATGCGCCGGGCTGGGCCCGGGAACAGCGGACATGTCTCGGCCGCGTTGTCGCAGACCGTGATCACGTAGTCGAACGGCTGCGCGAGATACTCGTTCAGGTGTTTTGAGCGTTGCGACCGAATGTCGATGCTACGCTCCTCCATGGCCGCGATCGCCAATGGGTTGACAATCGAGGGCTTGCTGCCGGCGCTGAAAACGTCAAAGCGGTCGCCCGCAAGCGTACGCAGCAGACCTTCCGCCATCTGGGAGCGTGCGGAGTTGCCGGTGCAGAGAATGAGTACCTGTTCCTTCATACGTTTCCTCGTGGTTGCCGCTCAAGCAAGGTGAGCAGATGGTGAGTACGGGTTACAAGCTGCTGGGCGGTCTGCTGAAAGGCGCGTTCGCGAGCCACTGGATCCTCAACCGCTGCCGGGTCGGCGAAACTCCAATGGATCTGCTCGGGATCGCTCGGGTAGATCGGACAGACCTCGCGCACGCGGTCGCAGACAGTGATAATGTAGTCAAACGACTGATCGGCGAAGGTGTCAAGATGTTTGGACTGCTGCTGGCTGATGTCAATGCCGATCGCGGCCATCGCGCGAACCGCATCGGGATGCACCTCGGCAGGCTGGCTGCCGGCACTGAAGGCGGTGACACGACCACCGCCGAAATGCCGCAAGATCCCTTCGGCCATCTGCGAGCGGGCGCTATTGTGCGTACAGAGAAACAGGACGCGCGTTACCGGGCGCGCGTGGGAGGCGGGTGCATCCACGATATTGGCGCTGTCGCCGATGGTCAACGCCGGGTGCAGTGCAGCCCCAGTCGCGAGGTAACGCGTGCGCAGCAGATCGAGATCAAGGCTATAGTAGACATCGCGGCCATCGGCGGAGCTGCGGCGCTCAGTCACGAGGTGCTGATCGCGGAGCTGCTTGAGGTGGTAGGACACCAGGTTCATGGGCTGGTGGAGTAGCTGCACCAGCTCATGCACGCGATGGTCGCTGCGTGTGAGCGCCATCACAAGACTCCAGCGCAGATCATGCGCCAACAGCTTGAGAAAATCGGGAGGCTGATGGGATAAAGAAATAGCACTCATATATACTCCAATTGAAATTGATACAATTTCAATTGGAGTATAGCAATAATTGAGATGTTCGTCAATAGGGACAATGCTTGTTGAGTAGCGCTGAGGTTGCAATTCGACTAGCCCATTTAGGACGCCTTAAAACGCGGGCAACGTACTGACGGCCCTGCTCTGGTAGGTGGAGAACCTGATCTGGCAGAAGACAGTTGAAGCAGCCCCAGGGGAGAGTATGATGGTACGCTGAAGCTCTATATCGCACATTATCGATAGTGAGGCGGACTGAGGCTGCAAACTGAGGATCAGGTGAGCTGGTTGTGGTTCCAAAATCGTTGCCAAGTTTCTTCTTAGATGAGACCGAGAGCGTGCGCCAGCAGATTTTCCAGGTCTGGTCCAAGCCGGTGCCGGCGCGCGTAGCAGAGGGCTTGGCAATCGAAGGTGTACGCGTTGTCCGTCTCGAGCCGAATGGAACGATCGAGCTCGCCTGCGATCGAAACGCCTCGCGCTTCCGCGAGGGCGATGTGTTGCTCTTGAATCGCGGCAATCCCTTCGAAGAGCCGCGCATCCTCGTTACGCTTGAGGTCGACGACGAGACCCACCTGCTTGTCTCAAGCGAAGATCCCGATGTCAACTGGGGCCGCGTACTGCACCAAAAAACTGGTTGGATACTCGACCAGGGCTTTCTCGACTTCAGCCAATTTGTCCTCGATGCACTGGACCAGTCCGGCGATACCGCCATTGGCCGCGAGCGCGTGCTTCCGCTGCTCATGGGGCAGGCCCGGCCGACGATGGACTTGGCACGTTATGAGCGCGCATTTGCGCAAGCCGAAGCCTGGAATCTCAACGATGCGCAGTGCGAGGCGCTCGCGCAGGCCTACGCGACCAACTTGGCCTATCTCATCCAGGGTCCGCCGGGCACCGGCAAAACGCTTGTATTGGCTCGTCTTGTCCAGATGTTGGCCGAAGATGGCGAGCGCGTGCTCGTCACGGCGTTCACGCACCGCGCGATCAATAATGCGCTCAATAAACTTGCCGAGCTCGATCGCCGAATGGATGCCATGCCGGTCTCGTTCTGCAAAATCGGCCGCCAGGCCCGCGCCGATGATCTCGACGGTGTCGAGAACTACGAGACCTTCGAGCTGTCGCCGCTGACCGAGCTAACCGGCTCGTACGTCGTCGGCGCCACGCCATTTGCCACGCGCACCCAGCGCCTGAGTGGTGTTGAGTTCGATACCGTCATTTTCGACGAAGCCAGCCAGATCACCTTGCCACTGGCGGTAATGGGCATGCTCGTCGCGAAGCGCTTCATCTTCATCGGTGATCAGAAGCAGCTTCCGCCGGTGCTGACGACGCGCCAGAGCGGCGGCGCGTTCCGTGACTCGGTCTTTGGTGTGCTGGTCGACCGTGGTTTCGACACCATGCTTGATGAAACCTATCGAATGAATGCCGAGCTCACGGCATGGCCGAGCGAGCATTTTTATGATGGTCTGTTGCGCTCTTCAGGCACGGCGGTCAGTCGCCGAATCATTTATCCTCAACCGCCGGCGCGCCTCAGTGACATTCTCGATCCTGCGGAGTCAAAGGTGTTCGTCGATCTGAAGCATCGCAACGCGACAACGCGCAGCCACGCCGAAGCCAGTCTTGTCGCTGATCTGATTGTGGCACTGCTCGACGCCGGTGTTCCCGCAACCGAGATTGGTGTTGTCGCTCCGTACCGCGCGCAAGGGCGCGAGATCCGTAACCTGCTGCGCAAGGTGGTACCCGATGACATCATGCGGCGGCAGATCGTCACCGACACGGTTGAGCGAATGCAGGGACAGGAGCGGGATCTGGTCATTCTCTCACTGACCACCTCGAATCCGGCGTTCGCCGCGAACCTCGCCGAGTTCTTCTTCCAGCCCGAGCGGCTGAACGTGGCGATTACCCGCCCGCGCTCGAAGCTGATAATCGTCGGCAGCAGTCACCTGCTTATGACTGCGCCAGAAAACCTGGAATACCAGCTGCTTGTCGAACAGCTACAGGATCTGATAACATCCTGCGCGTATCGCACCCTGTCGTACACGCGGTAGAATGAAGAGAAGATACACGCACCGGTTAGTAAGCTGCTTGCTGTAGGCTCTAGATGGCGACGATCTACCCCAATGATACGGTTGGCGCACTGTCACCGGAGACCGTGAAGGTCTTCCGGTTGCTGAAGCGTCTTCCCGACGAGAGCTATGCAGTGTGGCAGCGCCTGGCATGTTGGACGGAGCCTGGCCCTGATTTTTGGGTACGCCATCGCTCCGGGCGCTCGCTACTGATCAAAGTATCCTCGGCAACCACGCAGGATGCACGCACTGCCCACCAAGGCAGCTTTTTCGTCGAGACTCGCCAATCATTTGGTCAAGCTGAACAGGATGCGCTACAGCACTTTCTGACTGCACTCCACTCACCCGACGATCCACTTGGTCCAGCCCAGGTACCACTGGTCGTGCTATTTCCGAACATTGCGAGTGCTGATCTCATGCTGGCGGGGCAGCGTGAACCGTTGGCTGGCATGTCCTGGGGCAGTCGTGATGAACTGGCCTCCGATCGCTTTGCCGCATGGATTGAATCACAGCTTGGCGCGCCGCTCATGCAGACGCAGATTGATCGAGTCCGTGCAGCCTTCACCCCCGAAGTTATCGTCCCAGCGAGCCTGACCGTCCGGCAGCCGCTGAATCGCGATACTTCTGCCAAACTCGCTGACTACTTGCTGAGCTACGACCAGGAGCGCGTACTCAAAACGGACTTAGACTTGTCTGACGAAGCACAGGCAGCGAGCACCGACTTTGGTTTGCAATTGGTGAGTGGCGTCGCCGGGAGTGGCAAATCACTGCTGGTGATCTACCGGACCCGGCTACTGCGCCAGTTCTTCCCGCAAAAGCGCATCCTTGTGCTGACTCATAACAGGCCTCTGATCCGCGATCTGGAGGCACGGTACCAGCGTCTCACCGATGGCGATACCATGGTCGAATGGCGGACGTTTCATAGTTGGTGCCAAGCGAACTGGCCAACTGGTGAAAAGCTACCGCGCCCGATCGGCGAACGGCGCCGCGCCCCGCTGATTTCTCAGGCCTGGCATCAGCATCTGGCGGACACGGCGATCTCGGAGCGTATGCTGCAAGAAGAACTCGACTGGTTCAAAGATCGGCTGCTGAACACACGCCAGGAATACCTCGCCGCCGATCGTAGTGGCCGCGGATTTGGGCTGAATGAGGCCATGCGTAGCCGTGTGTGCGATGCGATCGCAGCGTATCGCCGCATGATGGCCGAGCAGGATCTGCTCGACTGGGGCGATCTGCCGCGGCGGATGTGGCTCGCGCTGCGTGAAGGGCGCGCTGTGCCAGGGCCGTACGACTTCGTGCTGGTCGATGAGGCGCAGTTCTTCGCGCCGATCTGGTTTGAAATAATCAAACTAATCCTCAAGCCAACCGGTCACTTATTTGTGGTCGCCGATCCGACCCAGGGATTCCTCAAGCGCGGCCAATCGTGGTTGGCAAGCGGGCTGAATGTACGAGGTCGATCCTCGCGCCTGGAGAAATGTTACCGTACCACGCGCGAGATTCTGGAATTCGCGAGCCGCATGTATCAGCTACGCTTGCCCGGTGATGAGGAAGCAATTGTTGCACCGAATGTGCAGCACATGCCTGGTGGTGTACCGCCACAGATTATCACACTCGACAGTGAGCAAGACGAGATCGCGCAGGTGGTCAATGAGATCCGCGAGTTGCGCGCGCGTGGCACCCCGCTCGACCATATCCTGGTGTTACATGCGGAATGGCAAGGTGTCGATCGCATGCTGGAACGGCTGCGTCGCGAGTTCGGTACCGCGGCAGTTGCGAATCCGAAAGAGCTCGCTCCAGGTAAGCATATACGGGTCTGCACACTGAACGCCGCCACGGGTCTGGAAAGTCCCATTGTATTCGTCATGGGCACACATCGCATCTGCGAGGCCGAGCAAAGCGTCCGCCTGTCCGAGGACGAACGCGCAGAGCTCATCCGCGATAACACACGCAAGTTCTACATGGCCTTCACCCGCGCAGGACAACGCTTGGCCATCACCTATGTCGGTAATTTGCCGGATGTCTTCCGACAGCTACATACTTCGTCGATGACGCCTCTCCACATGTAATCATTCATCAAGAACCACTGTGACAACGAAATTAAGTGTCGCGCGGCACCCCAGGCAACATTTAGCTGCCAGCAAGCCACTTGAGCCCTGTCGCCAGAAGATTCACCACCCAGCCCTCCACTGGAGCTCCTCTCCACCTCAACCAGAGCTTCACCAGATGTCGCTCCAGGACCTCACCCGGCAATCTGGGACCATATCATCACATTGATCACTACAGCCCCATCCTGACAGTCAAACTATCACAGCCCTTGGTGGGCGATGACTGCTATATCACCAGCCTGCCGATGATGCGTACTCCCTGACCGCGCCGTCACCGCCTCCTAACGCAGTGCTCCGAGCCCAGAACAGCGCTCGCTGCTATTAATCACACTCTTTACAAGCACCGTCCAGAATGAGCTGCCCAAGGAGTCGCCACGATCGATATCTCCACCAGCAAAAGTCTGCCGAGCCGGCAAATGCACAGACCCTCTGGTCGAACTGAGACGAGCGAAATCGTAGCTGTTGCCGTCTCTCTCATTGTCGCACACGGCCAAGGTCCGCTGCGCCCGCTCCCACGGTCGCGCTTGGCACGTGTCGCGCCACCCTTGACTGCGTGTGCCAGCCCCTGCTCCGAGCGGGCGAGGTGACCCGCTCCACAGACGTATGGAGCAGGACAATGAAACGAATACCGAAGTGCCGTCTCTGCGGCCAGAGCATCTTCGCGCACCTCTGGTTTGGACGCACCCGCATCTGTATTGCACCAATCCCCGAGAACGAGAGCCCGGCAACCTGGGCTGGCCAACTGCTCTTGACGCTCCAGAAGCGCAAGGAAGAACGCTGGATGCGCCGCCAATCCTCGTAGCCACCGCTTGTTCAGCTACTGACTGGTACGTGCACTATCGTCCCCTAATCCACATCGGCCCTTCACTTGTGCCCGACCGGAAACACCATCACACGAACCCGCTCAATGCGTGCGCGCGAGATCGCCGATTGTAGCCTTGCCGGTCAAGACCCTTCGGCGAGACGCTGCGCGTATCTTGACCGGCCGCCTGCCTGTGCATGACAACCGCGCGCACCCGGCGCGCCAAGAGCAAAGGAGGCAGAATCATGACCACCAGCGAGACCACTAATCGGCATCCATGCCAATCGCATCCCAGCGCAGCCGCATCCGCAAAGGCGCTGCGCGAGGCTATCGCGCCATACCTCACTATTCCACGGCTGCGGCGCCTGCTCGCTCAGGGTGGCGATCTGCGCCAGGCACTGCGCCAGCCTGACCCACCCCCCGATATACTGGCACTGCTCGACCTGATCAAGACATTGATCACCCCCGACTCACGCACGCAGATCAAAAGCCCGGCCGATGTCGCCGGGCTTCTGCTATTTGAGCTAAGTTATCTCGATCAGGAACAGCTGCGCACGGTGCTGCTCGACACCAAGAATCGCGTCCAGTGCATTCCGACAATCTACATTGGCTCACTGAATGCCTCGATGGTTCGCGTCGGCGAGCTGTTCAAAGCCGCGTTGCAGTGGAACAGCGCGGCGCTGATCGTCGTCCACAACCATCCCTCGGGCGACCCGACTCCCAGCCCGGAGGATGTGCTGATCACCCACCAGATCGTTGAGGCCGGCAAGTTGCTCGACGTCGAGGTGCTCGACCATCTCGTGATTGGCCAGGGCAAATTCGTTAGTATGCGCGAAAGAGGCTTAGGGTTCAAAAAATAGCGCACTGGGATCCGTCACAATAATCAGCAAGGAGCAAGATTATGGAATCATCAATCAATCGTGTCGAGTTGCTCGGACGCACTGGCAATCGCCCGACGCTACGCCAGACGCCGAACGGCACGCCGCTCACGCAGTTCAGCCTGTATACCAACCAGCTGTGGCGCAACAGCAGCGGCGAGCTGTATGAAGCGGCTGAGCGCCATGCGATCACCGCCTGGGGCCAGCTAGCGATCCAGTGCTGCAATCACCTGCATAAAGGCAGCCGCGTGTACATGAGCGGCCGGCTGCAGACGCGGCGTTGGGAAGATCCCGACAGCGGCGACACCCGGCTGCGCACCGAGGTCATCGCCAGTGAGGTCATCTTCCTGGGCGGCATCCAACAGAGCACACTGCCACCCGACTACTTCATCCCTGAGCGCGATGGAGCGCCACTGAATACCGATGAGGACACTGCCGATCGTTCCGACGAGGATGCGGCGGGTGGCGAGTAGCACACTGAGACACCACTGAGCTGTGCCAGGATGGTTGTGATGGCCATCCTGGTTTTTTTCTGCGCGTTGATCTTTGCTCAGCTACTTGCGACCCGCAGCATAACCCCATCCGCATAGCCGGCCCACTACTACATGGCTGGGCTGACACATCACAGCAGCAAGCGCCGACACTGACTCAGATACAACGGCATCCCAAAGACGCACCGGTATTTCCAGCAATCACGACGAATACCGAACCTGTTCACGGTGCGCGCGTGCCGTGTGAGTGTACTCCGGCCGTCAAGACCGAAGGCAAGCCGCCTGTGGCGGGTCTTGACTGGCCGGAAGGGGTAAATGCACGACGGCGCGCACCGGGCGCGTCCACCAAAAAGGAGGAAATCGAATGATTGCTCAACCACAGGCACACGCCGCGATCGCCAGGGAGCTCGCCCGCATCCGCCAGCGGCGCAAACAGCCGATCCATCCCGGCTACGCGGCGATCGTCGCCAAAGCGCACGAATTGGGTCTTCCCAAACGAGCCACCAGCGACATCACCCTGCTCGATCGTCGGCTGATTGGCCAGTGTCGACCAAGGCAGTTCGCCTGGCTGCTGCACGAGTCTGGCAGCCTGCTCAGCATCCCCGAGCCGAACCAGCGCCCACTCGACTACCTCTATGCCGCAAAACGACTCTATAGCCAGGCGCTGCCATTCTGGTGGGACGGCAGCGAACTGCTGCGTGCCGAGCATATCGACGAACTGATGCAACGGATGGGGATCGCGTGTGTAGACCTGCAGCAGAAAGCGAGGGAACTACTATGAGCAAGCGACACACGCGCCGATCGGCGCAGCCGATCACGCCAGCATCGATCAGTGAGCAGTCGTGTCCTACCTGTGGCGCTATCCTACCTTCCCCAATCGGCCGGTTCGGCGATATCCCCGGCCAGGCGCACCTGCGCCGCGCCGTGACGGTTGCGCTGACGGGCAACCACTCAATCACGTTCATCGGCGTGGGCGCAAGCCTGCCTGACGCGCTGGCCTTCGGGCGGATCTGCCGTCGCTACGGCCTCACCGCCTACGTGACGACACCCTGCATCTGCGGAAGCGCTGGTGATCCTTTTTCGGTCTGCCAGTGTACCCCAGAAGCGACCCTCGCCTGGCGGAAACGGCCAGCGTTCCAGGCCGCACTCCAGGCCGATCTGGTTGTCGAAGCCGCCCTGACCACCGTCGAGCAGCGCATGGCCCACCGACGCGGGCGGCGTGGCGAAACTGACGAAGAGCTACTCGCACAGGCAACCCAGGCGCGCAGCCGGCCACGACCGAGTGACGAGTTGGATGGCGTCGGCCAGCGCCTGCTCGCGGCGGCGATCCGCCAGCTTCAGCTCACCACCGACCAGATCGCACGAGTCCTGGCGGTCGCCCAAAGCATTACCCAGCTCGCGGATGTGGGGGCGATCGGGCCGGTGCACCTGGCTGAGGCGCTGCAGTATCGCTCGCGCATCGCCGTCGTCCTTGATCTTCTGGAGCCCGGTAGTCAACAGGAGCGATAGCCTCGGCGACGGGCTCCACAGAGCCTGAAGCGATCGCTACTCTTCTGGAACATTCGTTTCATCTGGCGGCGTTGTATGGTATGATGCGGCTACGTAAGCGTGCAAGACCACTCGTGGCAGGTGCAGGTATGGACCTTACAGAAGCGACACTTCGTGAACTCATCACGACTGGCGAATCGAGCACGGTCGAGTTTAAGATTAGAGCGCCGCGCCCAGCTGAGCTTGCCGAGCGGATTTGTGGTATGGCCAACTCGCGGACCGGCGGTATCATCGTGATTGGCGTTGAAGATTCCTCCGGTGCGATTGTCGGCGTCGAGCGGCCCAATGAGACGATTGATCTGCTGCTTCGCGCCACACGGCTGGTTCGTCCTCCGGTGACGTTTGGCGCCGGAGGCCCAGCAGCCGTCACGATGGATAAGGCGACGGTCGTCGTCGCACAGATTCCTCCGAGCGATGGGCCGCTCTATCAGGCCACTGGCGTCTTCTGGCAACGTCGCGGAACCCATACCACGCCAATGACCGTGGAGGAGATCCATGCGCATTTGCATACGACTGGCGCGCTCGCCTGGGAACGCGCCCTCTGCTTACAGGCGACCCTCGACGATCTTGACGCTGATGCGATCGATCGCTACCTCAATTTGCGCGATGAGCACAGCCGCTCGAACCTGCGGCATATGCCGCGTGAAGAGATGGTGCTGAGGTTGCACTGCGCCGGGCGCGCAAGTGATGGGCAGCTGCGGCCAACCAATGTCGGCATGGTGTTGCTCGGCCGCGACCCGCAGTTATTCGTCCCGCACAGCGAGGTCGTCTGCATCCGCTACGCCGACTCGCTGGGGGTTGGGAAGTATCTGGATCGCAAGAATATCAGCGGGACGATCACGGAGATCATCGATACGGCCGCCGACTTTCTGCGCCTGAATATCCGCGAGGGAGCTGAGATCATTCGCTTCACGCGCATCGATACGCCTGAATACCCCTACGAAGCCTTACGCGAAGCTTTAGTCAATGCGGTTGCCCACCGCGACTACAGCCGTGAAGGCGAAAGCATCCGACTATTCTTCTATGCCGATCGGGTTGAGGTGCATAGTCCTGGCCTGCTGCCGCCTGGTGTCACGATTACCGATCTGGCCGCGATGCGCGCTCCTTCCCGGCCGCGCAACCCGCAGCTGACCCAGTTTTTGCGTGAGATCCCCGGGTATATGGAGCGGATCGGCTCCGGGGCGCGGCTGATGATTCAAGAGATGCGCCAGCTTGGCCTGGCTGACCCGGAGTTCGTCGAGCAGCATGAATTCGTGGTGACCTTCCGCAATGGGCAATCGCCAACAAACACGGATGCGGCGCCCTTTACGCCTCGCCAGTTGCTGGCGCTGCGGATTATTCAAGAAAAGGGGAGCATCAGCAGTCAAGAATACATGGATGCAACCGGAGTTTCCGAGCGCACCGCCGTGCGGGAACTGCGCGATATGGTCGATCGCGGGGTGCTGATGACGCGTGGAAAAGCGCGCAATACGCGTTACTATCGCGTTTCCTGAATCCCGCCAAAACATCCCGCCACATGGCGGGATCTGGCGGGATTCGCCTTTTCCCATCTTGAATGGTCAATCGAGCCAAGAAATCCCGCCACATGGCCGGATCTGGCAGGATTCTGCACATCGCGTATCCCTGTCCATACTATCCCCCCTTGTATGGTATCCAAATTACCCCCCAAAGCACCCCCCTTGGGAGGACTAGGCGCGCAGTGCGTTGCCGTCTATACTATGATCTATCGATTGTAGCGCCGCTAAGCAGCCAGGCGCGTTGCGTGCGCAACCACGGTGCCGGCGATCTGTAGAGAGGCGAATGTTTGATCGAACGACGCACCAGATCGACGTTTTAAGGAGCCGTTTCGAGGGTCTGAGGTCTGTCATGCCCAAACGCGATACGTTCCACCGCCCGATTTCAACGGGACGTATTTTCGAACTCGGAATGCCGTCGCCGTTTCAGCAACGCAAGCGGCCGCTGCCAATCACGGTGGATATCTGCACCCCATCGCTGATCAGTGTGCTCGCCGACATCATCATGGTGACGTGTGTCGCAATTGAACAGGCCCAGTCGCAGCAGACCTATCCCTCGGATGACCAGCAGTCGCCGCAAAACTAGGCCGGCATGATCACGCTCCTGCACATACTGCCCTTCCGCCATGTATTCCGCCAATTTGGCGGAATACATGGCGGAATTGTATTTTGTTCCCAAACGCCAGGCGCCGCGGCGCTCGTCGCAGCTCTGTTGAGAACATGTTGTTTCCAAGAAAAAATAGAACAAGGGATTCTCGTGACTAGGACGCGGAAAACCTTGACATGGGGTGTATACTAGGACTATACAAACAGATGTACTAGCGGTCAGCCGTGCGTTCCCCTGTGGCGCCTTGCATGGATCTGACAAGGTTGCACGGTGGATCGCTTGGAGCGAATCAGACCGAAGACAGGATACCAGCCGTATCGTGTGGGAGGAGAACAACACAATGGCACGAGCGCGCATCTATATCCGTCGCTCCGACGACGATCAATCGACCTATAGTCCAGAGGCCCAGGAACGCCAGAATTGCATGTACTGCGAACTCCATAATCATGAGGTTGTGGAGGTCTATATCGACGATGATTTGAGCGGCACCAAAGAGACGCGCGCCGAATTCCAACGTCTGCTTGCCGATGCGCGCAATGACCCCGGTTCGATTGTGGTGGTGAATAAAATCGACCGGCTTGCACGGGACGCAGAGCTGGTGCTGCGCACAATCAAGGAGTTCGACCGCCGCGGTATCACGTTGGTCAGCGTAATGGAGCAGATTGACTTCAGCAGCCCGATTGGCCGGGTGATGCTGACCAATCTGGCCGCTTTTGCCGAATACTACAGCCGTAACCTCTCCACCGAGGTTAAAAAGGGGCTGACTGAGAAAGCCCGGCAAGGCGGGTTCATCGGCCTTCCACCGCTGGGTTACCAAACAGTGTATGAGTATGATAGTAAAGGCGAGCGCATTCGCGGGAGCGATCGGTTGATCTTCTCCGATGATGCCGAGACGCCTCGACTGGCCTTCCGCTTGTACGCAACCGGCGCGTATAGCGATATGACGATTGCTCAGGAACTCAATCGGCGGGGCTTGACCATGCTTGACCCGAAGACTGGCGAGAGGAGGCCGTTCCAAAAAGACGCGATCCGCAACATGTTGACCAATCCAGCCTATATCGGGGTTGTGCGCTGTGGCGGGAAAGCTTATCCAGGGGCTCACGAGCCGCTGATTGATCAGGAGCTGTGGGATATCGTTCAGTCAATCAGAGGCCGGCGTTCGGCCTTGCGAGGCGGAACAATCGCCGTGCGCGGCACGGGCGGCTTGCTTTCCGAACTCGGATACTGCGCGCGGTGTGGCGCAAAGCTGCACTGGTACGTCAGCGGCGCCGGGCTGTATTACTATTGCTCGCGGCGGCGCAAGTACGGCACAAGCGCGTGTGGCCTGGAGATGGTCCCTGCCAATAAGATTGAACCGGCCGCGCTGGATATTCTGCGGTCGCTGTCGCTGGATACCAGCACGATCGAGCGGGTGATCGCGGAGGTCCAAACACGCCTGGCAACGCCAACCAAGCCGAAGACTGTTGACATAACCAGAGTACGCGAGCAGATCCGCCGCCTGAAACTGTCCTGGCGAGCGGGCGATGAGGATCTTGACGAGCGAACTTACTTCACAGAGCTGAAACGCCTGGAGGCGCTGCTGCTCGATGCCCCGCCGTCGCCGCCCGCAAAGACGCTCGATGTCGCCAAGGCAATCAGCATGTTGTCGAGCATCCCAGCGCTCCTAGAAACGGCAGACCGTCAGCAGCAGCAGGCGCTGCTGCATCAGGTGCTGCAGAAGGTCTGGATTGACCGCGCGCCCAAGCGCCGGGGCGATGCCTGGGTCAAAGCAATCACGCCCACCGACCCGTTTGCAGAGCCCGTGAGCGCGATTATTTCGGCGTCTAAGTTTGCTAGAGCGATCTCGACTGGGCTTCAACCGCGCTGAACCACAGTCAATCTCTCCTCCAGCGCTTTGGAGCGCATTTCAGACCCCACTGCATACCAACGATGAGGTGCAGCCATGACGCAGCATCTCATAACAGCCGCGCGACAATATCATGCCTGGGGCGCGAACGTTACCGCTATCGAGGCCGGCACCAAGGGCCCGGCCCATAAGTGGGAACAATGGCACGCCCAGCGCCAAGAGCAGCGCGACGTGAGCGGCCTGCCCTGGAATGGCTACACCTGCCGCGTCGCGACCAAACGCCACAAGATCGGCGACAGGGTAACGATCGGTGGCGTCGGTGTTATCAATGGGCCGGGCGGCTGGCATACCTTTGACATCGATGCCAATAAGGATACGCGCGGCGCTGCCATTGTTGTGAGCGACGCAGTGATTGACAACTTGCTTGATGCGCTGGGCCTGCCGCGCGACTACACATGGGTGTGGCGCGGGCGCAGTAAGGCTGGGTGGGCGCTCGCATTCCAGTGCAACGACCTACTGCCAGCCGGCGTGTTGCCCGCCAAGAAAGACGAGGCCGGCGCCGCATGGGGATGGCCCGCTAAGGATAGCAGCGCCGACTGGCATCATATGGAATTGCGCTATGCGGCCTGCCAGACCGTATACCCGCCCAGCGATGGCTATGAGTGGCGACACGGGGCACCGACCGAGGCGCCTGCGAGCGTGCCGATTCACCGCATTATCGAAGCGTTCTTTACGCTTTGCCCACCAGCACCGCACACGCTCGGCAGTATCGACCGCACGACAGTTGACCAGATCCGCAGCAACTTCGATATGGTTGAATATGCCGTGAAGCAGTTCGGCGGTGAAGCTCAGCCCGAAGGCCGCGAGACTCGCGTGTTAGGCCACGGCGGGCTGCTGATTGACCCCGAAAAGCAAATTTGGCATATCTTTGGCGAAAAAATCGGCGGCGATCCGATCGACCTCGTTGCATACAGCCGCTACCGCACCACTGCGCGCAACCTGAACGGCAAAAGCCCAGAGGTATTGAAGGAAGCTGCCGAGTGGGCGGGCGTGCTGCTCCCCGAGCGCAAGCCTACGGAGACGGTCGATACCACACCGTTCACCCCGAGTTCACCCCGAGTTCACCCCGAGGCAGTGAACACAGTGAACACAGTGAACTTGCTTCACGCCAGCCAGCTTGGCCAGATTCCACCAACGACCTGGCTGATCGATGGTGTACTGGCGATGAACAAGCTCTCTGAGATGTTCGCGCCGCCCGGATCGGGTAAATCCTTTGTCGAGCTCGACAAAGCGCTGTGTGTGGCGCAGCAATACCCCGTAGTCTACGTGGCTGCTGAAGCGGTCGAAGATTACGAGGAGCGTGTCGCAGCCTGGCAAGCGCACCACGGCCGCGATGCGGGTCAACTCTATTTCTGGCCCGAACCCGTCATCCTGCGCGACCCTGCCAGCGTCGACGCCTTCCTGACTGCCATTCACGCGGTCGGGCCGGCTGCGATATTTATCGACCCGCTGGCCAGCTGCATGGTTGGCCTGGAAGAAAGCAGCACCGGCGATATGACCATCGCTGTCGAGGCGCTGAACCGCATTCGACGCGAAACCGGCGCAGCCATTCAGATCGTACATCACACTGGCTGGAACGACACGCACGAGCGCGGCTCCAGCGTGCTGCGCGCCGCCTGTCGCATCGTCATGAAGCTCAGCCTTGATGACACTGGCCTGATGACCATGACCTGCGAGAAGGCGAATAATGGCAAGCCATTCGAGGCGCGCTATTTCCGTTTGATTGAGTCTCGGACTAGCGCCGTGCCGATCCCCGCCAACCGCACCACGCTGCGCGACGCACCGTTGAGTGTGCGCCAAGTGGAAATTCTTGAAGCGCTCGACCTTGCGCACTTCCGCGATGGCGCGTCGTTCACCCAGATCGCCGAGCATATGAACATGGCAAAAAGCACGGTGAACAAGGCGCTGAGCCGGCTTATCGAACGCGGCTATGTCGAAGAACACAAAATCGGTCGCTCCAAAGTCTACCGGATGACGGACAAAGGCCGCGATGAACTGCTCGTGCGCCTGGCCGATACGATCGAAGGTGGCAGTTCACCAAGTTCACCCCATGATAGTGAACTGATGGTGAACTGGATGGTGAACAATGTTACGCGTGATACCGTTTCACCGCATCAGGACGCCGAGTTCACCGAGTTCACCATCGATTCGCAGAATCAGCCCGTAGTTCACCAGGATAGTGAACAATCTTGTTCACCCGAGTTCACTACCGATACCGCAGTAGAATGCGGTAGTTCACCCGGGTTCACTAGTAGTTCACCATCAGTTCACCCTACCGAGTTCACTAGTTCACCTCGTGTGCCCCCCTTAGGGGGCACGGGGAGTGAACTCGAAACAGGTGAACACGAACCTGACGTTGATTGGGGGGATGACAACGATCGAGCGCGCTTGGCACGCGAGTGCGCTGGCCTCGGTGAGTTCAACACCGCCGAGCAGATCGCGGCCGAGATACAGGACGCGACCTACCGGCGCGATGTCGAGCGCGAGATTGCACGGGGCCGAGCGACTGCTAATCACCCGCTCTTTGGTCGTGACATCCCGCAGGACACAGCAACAAGTTTCCGGCTGCGCAATATCGATCAAGAACTCTATGAGGCCGGCTGGCGTGCAGCATCGGAAGGCATTGGATACATCGTGTATCACCCAAATCACCCGCACGGCGTCGAAGAGCGCACGCCGCTGTACAGTCAGCTTGAGGCGGCGGCAAGGCGTGCGAGAGAGATACACGAACGGTTGAATGAGTGTGCGCGTAACGCACCATAGCGCCGGCGTTGACCGGCAAGGAGCAACCGAAGTGAACGAAAACGACGCGAGAGCAGCCCTGCGGGCCATTGTCGCTGCGCTGGAAGAAGCACTCGTAGAAAAGGCTGGGCCCGAGCTTGCCAGGAAGCTCGGCCGGCGCGTATCGGATACCGAAGTGCGCCAGTATCTGGCGTTGAAGCGTGCGCCCGAGAATGGGCAGCAGCAACCGATAGCGCGACTTACGCCGCAGCCTGTTGGCCCGAAGCCGCGCCCGTCGCCCGCAGTGCGGCTCAAAATGTGCGCGCGGCTTTTGGCGCGGCACGGTTTTACTGATGTAGATTGGAGGTAAGCAACATGAGCGAATTTGCGGACTGGCCCGAGACCTGGCAGCAGGGTTCGCCACAGATTGACAATCTGGAGGCGTGGGCCTGGCAGGAGACGGAGAATCAGCGCAAGCTCAAGCCGACGATCCCGCAGCTCCAGGCACATTTCGACGAGCGAGATGCGACTTGTCAGAAACTGGTGGATGAGCGTAATCGCCTGCTTGAGGAGTGGCAACAGAGTGAACGCGATCTGCGCGGCGACGATGCCGTCAAGTTCATGGAGGCGCACCGGACCCAGGCGAGGATCACCGCGCGGGCCAAACCGCTGGAGTCGGACATTCAGCGCGCCGCTGACGAGCGGTCGCAAGCATCCAACGCGCTCATCCAGGCACGCAATGAACTCGCCGAAATCAGGGCAGCACGCCGCAGCCTCAGGCCGGTAAACGGCCACGCATCGCACAACTTGAGCCGGCTGCAAGCGATGACTGAAGATATGCGGCTCGCCAAAGAGCAGCAGCGTCTTGAGGGACGATAAACAACGCCGGCGCCGATGCGGTTACTCATCGCCGCATGCGCCGTTCCGCGGTCGGCCTCGCAGCAGGTGGAGCTTCACGCCGAGAGGCTGGCCGCGGCGCGAATCGATTGATTGTCCTAGACTTGGAAGGATGCCCCGCTATGGCCTGGGCCAAAGGCCGCTATTATCGGCGCCAACACTGGCGGTCCGGCACATGCTTCACCGAGTATATCGGCGCCGGACCGCTCGCCGACCTGGCTGCTGCCCTCGATGAGCGCGATCGGGCGCTGAGGGCGCCGTCGAAACAGGCGCTGCTCAAAGAGCTTGACCGGACCGCCGACGACCTGATTGCCTTTACCGAGGCGGTCAACGTATTGACAGCCGGCGCGCTACTGCTGAATGGCTACCACCAGCACAAGCGCCAGTGGAGGAAACGCCGTGGCGAATAATGTGCGAGCCATGCAGACCATTGTAGAGCAAGCGCGCAAGACGAAGCCGACGCAGGCCGAGCTGGCCGCCATTCAGCGTGAATTTGACGAGCATCCGCAGCTCTGGCGGGCGATGGGTAACTTGGCCCACGCTGCACAGACAACGATGCTCGCACAAATTAAGCCGCTCCCAAAGGTGCATGCGGCAGCACTACGGATGATTGATGCCCTGCGCCAGGAACTGGCCCAGCCGGCCGATACGCCGCTTGAAGGGCTACTCATCGATCAAATACTGCTCACCTGGCTGGACTATCACCTGATGCAAATTGCCGCCGAGAATGAGCAGACGAGTGGCGCCTCGCTTGAGCGCCTGGAGGTCTATGACCGGCTCGTGAGTGCGCGCTCTCGCCGCTACCTTCGGGCGATCGAGACGCTGGCGCGCGTGCGACGGCTCGCGGTGCGAACACCACTGCAGATTAACATTGGTGATAAACAGGTGAATGTCGCCGGCGATGTGCAGGTACGATGATGCTACGCTATGAAGGCTTCACGAAGGAGGTACCAGGATGGTGGAAACGTATAAAATCGGGGCGCTGACGATCACGGTCGAACGGGTGCAGCTGGGCGTCATTCGGGGGCGCCGGCCTGATCTGGATGCGATGGGGGACGCGTACGAAGCGCGAAGGCTGGGGCGAACAACCCCCGCGGTTGATCCTTTTTTTGCCGACGTCCTACACCAGCGCTCCCGGCGGCAGCTCGCGCAGCAGCGGGATGTCCACGAGCCCGCCCGGCCGCCGAATCTCAAGCCCAAGGGCCGTCGATAAAGGCGCGGCGCCACACCAGCCCGCTAGCGCTGCGCTGACCGGCTCGGGCGCGATTGGATAGGCGCCACCGCAGAATGGCGCACAGCGCGTCGGCGCACGCGAAAGCGGATAGAGCCGCAGAAGAAAAGCCGCGCGACTGTACTGGTCGCGCGGCTTTTCGGGCATGGTGAACAGCTTACTTTGGCTTTATCGACCAGTCGCCATCGGCCTTGACTTCCCAAATGCACGGGCCATCGCTGAACCGCACAACGACCTGGCCCTCGAATTTGCCAATCTCATTCGCAACCGAATCAATGCCTCCCACGCAGTACAGATGCACGATAAAATTGCTTTCACCGTTGTGCGTAAGCACATAGGGCACCGGGCCGCTTTTCACGGGATCGAACGCTTGACTAACCATATCGCCGTGGCCAGCGAATTGCTCAGCCGATGCATTATCACGCCCCACAGCCTCAACCACCGCTGTCCACGGGCCATCGGCATTGATCTCGAAATACATCGGATCGCTGCCGAACACAAGCACCTGCCCGTGGTAATTACCTATTACATTTACAAGCCCATCCTCATCACCATTTTCTTTGAACACACGCACGATGAAGTTACTCTGACCCTGATGATCGAAGGTCACCCGACTGACGCCACTGGGCGGCGTGAACTTATCGGTAACGATCTTGCCCGTGCCACTGAGCTTGACCGGCTCGGGCGGCGGCGTTGGTGATGGGACCTCTGTCGGTACCCCCGTGGGCTTCGGCGTGGCAGTCGGCGCGGGCGTGTTTGTCGGCTTTGGTGCCTCGGTGGGTTTCTCTGTGCCCTGTGGTGCGGCCGTCACTTGCGGCGCAACGGCGGGTTGTGTGGCTGCGAACGATTGCGCGACAGGGGTACTGGCCGGTGTGCGCGGCGCGATAGCGACCGCCGCCACGCAGCACACAATCAAGAGGCCAAACAAACCTGCGGTTCCCAGGACAATCTTTCCAATCCACCCGCTGCGCCAAAACGTTGTAATGCGTTGCATATGTGATTCCTTGCTACGATGTTGCGTGATAGCCTAACGGCCTATTCAATTGTAGAACGAATCAGCAACGCCCATGGATTCGGAATGTTGGCAGAGGATGAACAAAATCTCAACCGTGTGGTGCGAGGGCGCCCCTGACTTATCACCGGGCGCTGGGCTACAGCATCAGCGCTGCGCAGTTACACATATTCTACATGATTGATCATAGCAGCAGCGTCGAGTACACGTGTGATCAGCACAAGCTCTCGGATAATCACACCAATTGGCCGCGCCATTGGAGCATAAACAATTCCGAGGTGCGACACACCGGCGCTATGCATAGCAAGAAAGCCGGCATCCTGCGTAAAGAATACCCGGCCATTAGCTTTTGCATAATCAAGTTGCTGCGGATCCAATGCACTGAGCATCCCTGCCTCACCCGTCGTTTGGACATCAATCTGGTGGAGACGTAGACCAGCAGTCACAGCTGAAGCCACCATTTCGTCCATATACCAGCGGATGGAGTTACCCACGGCGGCGCTCAGGGATGCGTGACGGTGTGCGCTGATAGAGGTTTGTGGCCATGGTTTGCTCTTCGTGCATCGTGGAGTCTATCTCATTCCGGTGGTCGTGATAGTAGGCGAGCGCAGCGTACACGGCGGCAAGTGGTAGCTCGTACTCTACCGCAATTTCTTCTACACTTAGACCCATTTGCTCGTGCCAGGTCGCAACATTTTGCACACTAATGCGATGTCCCGCAATATGAGGCTTACCGCCTAGTAGGTCAGGAGTGCGCACAATATGCTGTGTGATAGGATCATCAAGCTTCGTATTCATGATAGACCTCGTGTTATCGAGAGTTTAGCAGCTCGACACTTCCATAATACCATAGCCCACAATGATATGGGGCCAGATTATTAGCCAATGCCACGACTCTTGAGCAAAGCGAAGCCCCGCCAGACAAGGCCAGCGGGGCGCAATGCTTACAAGCCGCTCCATGCGCTCGCGAGGGCCCAAAAAACGCCAATCATGCTGGCCACTAATCCTGCAATGCCAACAATGATACAAACCCATGCGAGCCGGCGCCAGGGGCTTCCTAGCCGTGTCGCAGCCATAATGCCGAGCCCCAGGAAGAAGAGCACTGGCTCGGCAATGAGCACTGTTAGGAGTAATATCCTCATCGAGCCCCCTCTACGCGAACGGGCGGCCCCCACCGAGAGAGCCGCCCGGCTAGTATACTACGTCCCCAAAACTTAGGCGGCCATCTCCTCCACCACTGTGAGCGCGGCGAGCACGAAGTCGAGCGCGCGCTCCATCTCAGGCTCAGGCATGCTCACGATCTGCTCGAAGATGGTCAGCAGCCGGTCTTGGCGTTCGTCGGAGAGCATGCGGAACAGCGCCTTCGTATCCTCAATCTTTTCGGGCGCAAGCGGGTGGTGGCGCAGCACGAACGGCTCGTGGCTCGGGTCGGAGAGGCGGCGGATGGTTTCATGATACATGGCCTGGATATCGGGCTCTCGGGAGACGGCCTCTTGAACATCAGGCTCGGCCTGCTCCTCCTCGTCGAAGTGTGAATCAATCCAGTCTTTCAGTTCGTAGAACAGTGGGCTGTGCTCTTTGGGCTGGGCGCTGTAGAGCGCGCCTGAGCGCTGCATATCGTAGGTATATTCCTCGGGTGTTCGCGGGTCGCCGGCGGGGGGTGTGAGTAGGGTAGACATGGTGTGTTTCTCCTTTGTGTGATTATGTAGATACCGTTAATTGTTGCGGGCGGGATTCGCTCGGTCGGCGAGCTCGATCGCGGCAATCGCGGTGCGGATGTCGCAGCCGCTCTCATTCATGAGCAACAGCACCCGCAGGTACCACGCTCTCGTTCGCTCGTCGGCGGCTTGCAGTTGTGCGTCGGTTAGTCCGGTGTCCTGGTTCAGTGTGGTCTGCATTGTGTTCCTCAAGTGTCAGTGCGGCTTTGTGGATTGCGTGTGACCAGCCGTGGGCCTGGCCATTGGCCATGAGCGAGCGGGCCCGCGAGAGAACCCGCTCGCCAGTCGTGAGGGTGCTCATCCAAAAACCTCGGCGTTGAATTGGTCGACAACTTGGCGGGCGGCCAGCGCAGCGGCCATACCTTCGAGCCGGTAGACCTGGCGGGCGTGTTCGTCGAGGATGGACTCCAGCTCGGGGCGGGCCTGGAGCGGTCGCACGGCGATCAGCTGCTGGTTGAAGAACCCGAACCATTCCTTGCCGCAGAGGGTGATGTAGCGGCCGCTCGGCAGCGCAACGAACGTGCCGTCATCCGTGGTAAAATCTCGCTTGAGCATAGAAGTCCTCTTTCTGTGCTTGTGGCGCCTGTCGGGATGAGACCCCGGCCGGCGCCGTGCTTTATATCACACTGATAGTATACTACCGTTGACATAGTTTGTCAAGCGTGATATACTATCCTTGACATAAATTACTAGCGGCGGTATACTAAGCGCGTGATACTAATTGCGTGCTACAATCGCGGGAGGTTTCAATGACTGTAGTGAATGAGACAATCATGGCACGCTTGCGGCTGCGGCAAATCGCAGAGGCGCGCAACTTCAACATGTCCAGCCTCTCGCGCGAGAGTAGGCTCACGCTGAACATGGTGCGCCGCTATTGGTACAACACGGCGAATGGCCTGGAGGATGGCCCACCGCTCACTGAGGTGTCACTGCCGGCGCTCGACGCGCTGGCGGCCGTGCTTGGCGTCAAGCCTGGTGATCTCATTGAGCGCAGCGAGGCCCAGCCGTGAACTACGAATCCATCAAAGAACTGGCCAAGCGTGACGGGCGCAGAGTAACCGACCTGATCGCGCTGGCACCACAGAACGATCCGTTCTACGCCGGCACACCTGGTGATTGGGCGATGGGTGAATGGTTCGTCGATCTGTGGAATAAATTCGGGTATGGCACTGGCGTGCATCTGCGCCGCGTGCATTACCAGATCATCAGCCAAGATCCGCCGGTCAAGCTCCCTAATGGCAAGCCGTATGAGAATACAGAGGGCTGCTGGGATGTGCTCAGCGCCGCTGCCAAAGCCGCGCGCTACTTGCGCCTGGTCGAGCCGAGCGCCTTTGTGGATCGACGCAACCCCGAGCCGCACATCTATACGAACGAACGAAGCGAGGCGCCGGCTATTGAGATTTACGGCAATCTCTGGTCGGATTCGCTGGAGCTGCCGAGCTTCCCCGATCTGCCGTCCTACGAAGTGAATAACTACATCGGCGATCAACGCTATCATCTCGAAATCTGGTGCGAAAAGAGCACGATGAATGATGTGCTGATCCCCTTCTGCGAGCGCTATGGTATCAACCTGGTGACCGGCGTTGGTGAGATGAGTATCACCGCAACGCTTGACGCGGTACGCCGCATTGGCGCGCGGGGGAAGCCAGCGAGGCTGCTGTATATCTCCGACTTCGATCCGGCTGGGCAGAGCATGCCAGTTGCGGTTGGCCGGAAGATTGAATACTTTGTGCGCTCCGAGTCGCTTGATGCGGATATCCGGCTCTTCCCGGTTGTGCTGACTGAGGCGCAATGCAAAGAGTACCGCCTGCCCCGCACGCCCATCAAAGACACAGAACGCCGCGCCGCGCGCTTTGAAGAGCGCTACGGGGCCGGCTCAACGGAGCTTGACGCTTTAGAAGCGCTCTATCCTGGCGAGTTGACCACAATCTTGCGGCGCCTGGTGCAAGCCTACTTTGATAGTGATCTGAGTTGGCGCGCGTCTGATGCGAAACACCAGCTGCAAGAGGATCTAGAGAACGAACGGCAAGCTATTATCGGCCGGCACGCTGGTGAGATCTCAGAATTAGAGGATGGGTATAACGCACTGCGAGCTGAGTTCGCCCAGCGTATGCAGAGCTACAGCGACCGCATCACGCGCCTATGGCAAGCCATTAGCGACGAAATGAACGCGGCGCCAATCGACATTGACGACTACCCGGTACCAGAAGCTGCTGAAGGCGATGAGTTCGGCGACGGTCTGTACAATAGCGAGCGCGACTATCTCGACCAGATCGACGCCTACAAAACATTCCAGGGGAAGATGGCAGCATAAAGCCCCCGCGAGCGCGTGAACGCTCCGAGGGCGTGGCTAGAACGGAGCTCTAGCATGGCTAATAATACACCATACAAAGCAATTGCCATAATCGCTGCTGTCGCGCTGGTGCCCATCGTCGGCGCTGGCGTGTGGCTGTGGCTGCAATGGCGCGAACTCACCAGCTCCTACCCGTTCTTGACGGACACGATCCGCATCGCCGTCATCCTGCTGATCGTCATCTTCCCGGCGTGGTATCTTGGCGCGGGTGCGCTGATCGTTTGGCGGCGCCTCGGCTGGCGCGAGAGCGTCTATGCCGACAAGCAGGCAGCCATGATGCGTGCCACGAAGCAGGTAGCACCGCTGGCGTCAACGTTTCATTATGTCGTGAGCACAGAAGCTGGTGAGGCGCTGCCGACGCTACCCAGCCCGATCGAAGTCGTCATGCCGCTTAATGCGTGGCTGCGTTTTATTGACGACCAACCCCATGTGCTGCTGGCTGGACGCACGAAGGCCGGAAAGACACACACGGCCACCGCTATTCTGGCGCAGCGCCTGCGGGCCGGTGAAACCGCCTATCTGATCGATCCTCACAGCAGCAGCTGGTTAGGACTACCAACGGTCGGCTTTGTGGGCCTGCGGCCCGATGGGAAGGCAGACACGACGGCACTGAGCGGCGCACTGCTGGCTGTTGCGGGTGAATACATCAGGCGGATGCAGGCGCGCGACGAACACAAAAACGCGACGGGCATGGAGTTGGCACATGATCATTTTGGCAGGCTCACTATCTTGATTGACGAAGCTAACTACATCGCCGATACACTGCCGACGATCTGGCGCGAGTTCATCAAGGCGCTGGCGAGTGGCGGGCGCAAGGTGGGGGTTAGTTTAATCTGCCTTTGCCAATCGCCCTTAGTGGAAGATCTCGGGCTCTCGGGGAGTATGCGGGCCAATTTTGCGAGGCTCGGATTAGATGACCGCAGCATTCAGCAACTGATCGCCAGCGATGAAAAGGACGGCGAACGCAAGAAGGCATTGCACGCCGCGCTGGTCGGTGTCGAGCACCCAGCGGCGGCAACAATCGACGCGCAAGTATGGTTGCTCGATCGGCGTGGTCTGGACGCTGGCACCGCACCTGCGAACGCTCACGCGCTCGTGTGGAGTGGCAAACTGTCAAGTGTTTCCCCCATGGGGGAAAATGCGAGTGGTAACGAAAGTTCCATCGCTGTTACCAGTCTAGGAGCGGAAAGTTCCAATAGTTCCATAGTTCCAACAGCCGCCGAAATCGCCAGGATCGCGGCGGCCCTCGGAAAAGGAACTCCGTCCGAGGTCGCAAAAACGCTTGACGGTTATCACCCGCGCAAGTATGCCGAATATAAGGCGAAAGTCGATTACGTGCAAGCACTCTTAGGGGAGGGCAACCAATGAAAGCACTCGATCAATACAGCGGCACGGTAGCACTCCTGATCGTGATCGGCACGTTCGCCGCGGCTGCCCTGGTCGCCGCTGTCGGTCGGCTGCCTGAGCCTGCTATCATTCAGCCAACCGCGCCACTGCCGATTATCATTGCGACTAGTCTACCGACGGTGCCGCCGACACCTGACACGACGATGCTCCAAGAGATAGCAGCACTCAAGGCAAGGGTAGCAGAGCTTGAGGCCGAGCGGAGCGTGCCAGCGCCCGAGCCGGTTTATGTGGAGATGGCAGCCCCGCAGGCCGCGCCGACGATGCCACCGCCGCCCGAGGCATCCGGCCCGCAGTTGCAAACGCTCAGTGCGCCCACGGGCGACGAAGAGATAACGCCCGCCCAGCTGCGCGAGGCGATGGACCAATAAAGTAGAATAGAACCAAGGCGGCCGGCGCGCCGAGGCCGATCGGCGATAGATAACATCTATGGCGAGGCGCGCTACCATTGATCAATCCTATTCGCTTTTGCGGGCGATCGCGATTAGAGTTCACTACCCGATTTTGAGGGCAGATTATGAACGAACTATGCCCCGTGTGCGGTACACCGCTACACCGTGCGAACCAACGCTATTGCAGCGATCGTTGTAAGCAAAAGGCGCACCGAGAACGTAAGCGCATGATGGAAACTCCGGAAGGGCAAGCGTTGCTCGCCAGGTGGGCTAGTCCAGAATACGGCTTTAATCGTCTGGCTATTCATTACCTGCGACACGTCTATGCGGTCAGTGGCCCCAAAGAGGCCGACTACGCCGCGCGAATGATTGGACTCATCCGCGATGGCCTTGATTTCAAAGAACCGTAACGAAAATATTGTTACGGATAAAGGCATCAGAAAGCCAAATTCCCGCTTGAAATAGCATCGATAAGGTGTTACAGTATGTATCAACACAGTGAAAACAAGTCACGAGGAGCACGTCAATGGTACGGTCTGATTTTTTTGCCATGCGAATTAATGACGAAGATCGCAAACTGATCGCGCGTCTCGCTGCGCAAGAGCAGCGCACGGCCAGCGATGCGATCCGAGTCCTCATTCGCCAAGCGGTCAAAGAAGAGCGCGCCCCGGCCGATCGGCAGGATGGCGCGCTTGCTGTATCGAAGCCATAAAAGAAGCGCCCGGCAGTGCTGGACACACTGCTGAGGGCGCGGCACGGGTGAGCGAAGGTATTATACCACCGCTCACGTGCCACTGTCTACCACCAATCAAGAAAGGGCACGGACGTGAGCACATCTCCAAACACATTCGATCGTATCCTCTCAACCCGGCTCGACTGCGTACAATGGCTGCTCGACCATCGGCCGCCGTGGCTGATGCGCCTCGTGCTGCGCTGCTATAAGGCAGCGCTGGAAAGCCGGGTGCAATCGTGAGAGGACGCTACATACCGCCACCGATCGTGTACGCGCTACCGCGCGCCGACGATCCGTCGCAGGCCGTTGATACCGCGTTTTTCGAACGCAACCCGCACCAGCGTTCATACACGCGCCGATATATCGCCGGCGAGACACCCGAGCCGATGCACCCGGATACCTGGGTTCATGTTATGCGAATTCGCGGCGAGCGCGTGCGCGGCTTTGCGCCGCCGAATGGAAGGCTGAACTGATGAGCGATACCACTTCATTTCGCGCCCAACTCGACCAGGCGATCGCCTGGTCGCCGCGTACCGCGAACGGCATCCCGCTACTTGGGTATGACGAGCTCGACCTGAAAGACTCGCAGGCGGCACCACTCATCAGCGTGCTCGCCGACATCATTGAGGCAACCTGTGTGCTGCCCGCTGCCGTGCCCATGACGCACGCCACAGCCGCATAGGAGGCACGATGGCACGGGCACGTATCTATATTCGGCGCTCCGACGACGATCAATCGACCTGGAGCCCCGAGGCCCAAGAGCGCGAGGATCGCCAGTGGTGCGCCAGCAGGGGGCATGAGATCGCCGGCGTGTATATCGACGACGATCTCAGCGGCAAGCGTGAGGATCGTACCCAGTTTCAGCAGCTGCTCGCTGATGCGAAAGCTGATCCCGGTAGTATCCTCGTGGTGCATAAGTTTGATCGGCTGGCGCGCGACACCGAAGCGATCTTGCGCATTATATACAAGGAGTTGCTACGCAAGCGGGTGTGCGTTTACAGCGTCTCAGAGGACTTCGATATCTACACGCCGTATGGCAAGGCGATGCTATCGGTTTCAGCAACGTTTTCTACCTACTATGTCGATAACCTGGCTACGGAAGTCTCCAAGGGGCTGCGCGAGAAGTTTGAGCAGGGCGGCTGGGTCGGCCCACTGCCGCTCGGGTACGAATCCAAGTTCGAGCGCGACGCCAAAGGCGAGCGCATCAAAGGGACCGGCCGCGCGGTGTTCTCCAGCGACGCCCCTACGGCCCGGCTCGTATTCGAACTGTACGCAACCGGCAATCATTCCGATCTCAGCATCGCCGAGGAACTGAACAGCCGCGGACTAACGGCTTTACATAAAGGCGTGCGCGTGCCGTTCAGTAAATTCACGATCGCCAGCATCCTCACCAACCCGTTCTACATCGGCAAGGTGAAGTACAAAGGCCAGGAGCGCGACGGCGTTCACGAGGCGCTGATCGATCATAATCTCTGGGACCGCTGCCAGGCAATACGGGCGCGCCGATCACATCAGAACGGCGGCCGGCTGCCGGTGCGGGGTATGGGCGCACTGCTCTCAGAGTTGGTCTACTGCGGCAGGTGCGGCGCGCGGATGCACACGCAGATGTGCGGCGAAGGGCGGAGCAGGCAGCGGTACTACCGCTGTAGTGCGCGGCGCCGGTTTGGAATAACAGCCTGTGACGCCGAGTTCGTACCCGCCGATGCGATCGAGTCGCAGGTGCTCGGCGTCCTGCGCACCCTCTCACTGCCGCCAACCGTGCGCGACGCCGTGATCGCGGTCGTTCAAAAGCGCATCGCACGGCCCACGACGCCGGTAGCACGGTCGATAGGGAAACTGGAAGCCCAATTAGCGCGCATAAAAGACCTGTACGAACTGGGGGATCTAGAGCGAGCCGACTATCTCAAACGGCGCACCGACCTTCAGCGGCAACTTGCCCAAATCACGCCGGCGCCGTCGCGTGTGCTCGACCTGGAGCGCGCTACACTGTTCTTGAGTGACATGGCCGCGTTGCTCGACGCCGCGAATGTGGCCCAGCAGCGTGCGCTGATGCAGCAGGTGATGACCATGATCTGGATAGAAAAAGGCGCCGTAACGGCGATCCGTCCGGCGCATTCCTATGCGCTTCTCGTGGAAGCGATGTGGTCAAAGCGATCTCGACTGGGCTCGAACCAGCAACCTTCAGCTCCGGAGGCTGACGCTCTATCCAATTGAGCTACGAGATCAGGTTTCCGCAGTGGCTGGATTCTAGCATTCATACGAGGCGATGTCAAGCGCACAAATCTCGATCGATTCGGTTGAAAACGACGGCCCGCTGATCACGAGCTGATCAACGGGCTGTGTATTTGATGTGGTCGGGGCGAGTGGATTCGAACCACCGACCTCAGCGACCCGAACGCTGCGCTCTACCAGGCTGAGCCACGCCCCGACATCAAATGATGTTGCGACCAAATGGCGGCTGGTGCCGAAGGTGGGAGTCGAACCCACATGAGGTCGCCCTCAACGGTTTTTGAGACCGTCGCGTCTGCCATTCCGCCACTTCGGCGTCGCGCTCGTTATTATAGCCGAGGAGAGTTCTAAAGTCAAACCTGCCAAAATACATAACTTCTCCTTACACATTCGTATCAGTGCTCTATCAGTGTCAGAGCGCTTGACAACCCTTTGTCAGACGTTTATGATAGGCCAGCTTGTATGACTACTCCCTCGGCGAAAGCCTGGGGCTTCTTGAGGCCGTAGCCTCTGAGATTGTAGTCCAATCTCAAGCTGATTATCAATCAGAGAACAACTTCTGCCGATGTATACAAGTTGTCGGTCTTCGTTAGGAGCATAGTATATCAATGGCTATCCTCATGCGACTCCGCCCTGCCCTTATGCTGCTGTTTGGTCTCACGGTCGCTACGCTGTTGGCCGCCTGCGGCGGGCCCGACGTTCCGCTTGGTGGCACGATCATCGATGCCTATACCGGCAAGCCAGTTTCTGCCGCGATCATTGAGCTGGGCAGCGAGCAGCTTACGACCGATGACGGCGGCAAATATCAGGCGATGCAGTGGAACCAGAAAGATACACTGCATATCATGGCGAGCGGCTATGAGCCGATCAGCATCGTGTTGGCGGAGCAGCCACAGCTCGCTGAACCGACCCCGCCGCTGGCGACTGTCAATGCGAAGCTGCGGCCGAATACTGTCAGCGGCACGATCACCGACGCCTACACCGGCAAGCCGTTGGCGGGCGCGCTGGTGAAGGCCAGCGATACGCTTAGCGCGACAACCACTCCCGATGGCTATTATGCGCTGGTCGGTGTGCCGGAAATGTTTAGGCTGGCGGTCAGCGCGCAAGACTACGCCCCAGCTAGCCAGACACTCAAGCAGCAGATCGTTTCCGATCTGGCGCTGCGGCCGAATGTCCTCAGCGGTACGATCACGGATCGGTACAGCGGCCAGCCGGTGCCTCACGCGACCGTGAAGGTCGGCGATACCCTGAGCGCCACGACCGGCCCGGATGGCAAGTATCGCCTCGAGGGCGTGCCTAGCAACGCCACGGTCGAGATTAGCGCCGATGGCTACGCCATGCTGACCCAGCCACTTGAGAAGATAATCACGCTGGATGCGGTGCTGCGCCCCGATGTGCTCAAGGGTACGCTGGTCGATAGCGCTACCGGCGCGCCGATCAACAACGCGACCGTGCTGGCGACGCCGAACGCCGAGAGCGATGCCGTGGCGGCAAAGCGGCTCGAAAATGTCGCCAATGGCTCATTCCAGCTCGATGGCGTGCCCGAGCAGGGATATATCGAAGTGCTGGCGCCTGGCTATCGCAAAGCAATGATCGAAATCAAACCTGGCAGCATACCAAGCGCGATCAAGCTTGAGCCGTTCACCAGCAAGGCGCTGTATGTGACGGCGGCGGTGGCGGCGAACCATGAGCTGTTGATGAAGTTCTTTGACACAATCGATCGGACTGAGCTGAACACGATTGTGATCGACCTTAAATCCGACCTGCGCGACGATTTGGGGCTGATTTATTACGATTCGCAGGTGCCGATCGTCAAAGAGATAGGCAGCGCTCGGCCAAAGATGGATCTCAAGGCGATTTTGGCCGAGGCTAAGAAGCGCGGGACCTATACGATCGCTCGGGTGCATATTTTCAGCCACGACAATGTGCTGGCCGAGGCAAAACCCGAATGGGCCGCCAAGGATCGCAGCACCGGCGGCGTTTTTGCCGACTACCCCGGCCCAGGCATTCACTATGATTGGTTGGACCCTTGGAATCGAAATGTTTGGGATTACAATATCCAACTTTCGGTTGAGGCAGTGCACTTGGGCTTCGATGAGATTAACTACGACTATATTCGCTTTCCTTCGCTTGAGTTCGCCGCCGACGATAAAGATCGCCTGCAGCTCTCGAAGCCGGACGCGACCGACGAGGAGAAGTACGCTAATATTGTCGAGATGCTGAAGCAGTCGCAAACGGCGATCAATGCGGCTGGTGCGTTTTTGTCGGTCGATGTCTTCGGCGTGGTGGCTTGGGAGCCGTCTGGGCTGATTGGGCAGGATATCAGTCGTATGGGCGAATACACCGACTATGTCTGCCCGATGGTGTACCCGTCGCACTTCTGGCCCGGCGCGGCCGGCTTCGATAACCCGGCCCAGCATCCGTACGAAATTATTCTAGAGAGCATGCAGCGTGGTGCAAAGCTGCTCGACGGCAAGCGCGCGATGTTGCGCCCGTGGCTGCAAGATTTCACACTCACTTGGGTGCCGAAGGATCAGATTGTCGAATATGGGCCAAACGAGGTGCGCGCGCAGATCAAGGCGATGGAAGATTTTGGTAAGGCGGCCGGCTGGCAGTTGTACGACTCGGCTAATCAGTATACGGTTGAGGCGCTGAAGCCCCAATAGCACGATTCGAGTACACATTGGCACAAATTGCTATCTGGTTGATAGTCGGCAGTCTGCAGTAGACGGTGAATTGCATCCTGCATACTGGCGACTAATCTCAAAGGGATTTCTGCCAAGCTATGCTAGTCTGTATGATTTCTGAACCAGTGCAGGAGACACCATGCGACATGCGTTGCTGATACTTGTCCTGGTGATGATGATGGCCGAAGGGATGGTGGCTCGATCACCGTCTCTATCTGCACAGACGTCGGTTCCGGTGCAGATTGGTAAACTATCGCTCAGCACCGTAGCTCAGTGGAAGAATAATCCATGCGGCGGCCAGCCGAAATGGTCCAGCGATACCTGTGATGGGCTGATCATTAGTAATAATGCCGACGGTGAGCTGCGGCTGGCCGAAGGCAGCAATCAAGCTGTATTTACCACTGCGCTCACTTCAACTTCCTCGTTATACAATGCGGTCGGAGCCGTCTGGCGGGCCGAGGTGCCACAGGGCACCAGCCTGAGGCTCGAGATTCGTGGTGGCACATCCACCAATGATGCCGATCTGACGCCGTGGCAAACACTGGCGGCCGGCGATGCACGTTCGCAGAGCGACGACGGCGCGTTGGCGTTGGAGTCGGTTCAGCCGTTCCCCGGCGGCATGGCGGTACTCCAGTTCCGTGCGATGTTCAGCAGTACGGTTGCGAATGCTTCGCCGGTTCTGAGCGAGATTACGTTGAGCTTTATCAACTCAACCGCTGGGCCGACGCGCTTGAGCCAGGAGCAGTTTGTGCCAGCGCCGTATGGCCCGGCAACGCTGACGCCGCCGCCGCCGATTGTCCAGCGCGAGAGCTGGGGCGCGCCGCCGGCAGATACGCCAATCGTACGCCAGGCGCCGCGCGGCATCATTTTGCACCAGATCGGCTCGGATGATCTGGTGAGCACGCCGCCGTTTCTACGCGCGCTGCTAGCCTACGACACTCAGGTGCTCGGTTGGGATGATCTGCCGTTTCATTTCATCCTTGATCGGCAGGGCACGATCTATGTTGGCCGCAGTGGTGGCCCAACCTCGCTCGTATCGCGCTTCGCCGGCGGCGATGCCGCGATCCATGTCGCGCTGATCGGCAGTGCGGCGCCGGCTTCTCAGCAGCAGAGCGCGCTGGTCGGCCTGCTGGCCTGGCTTGGGCAAGCCTACAATATTCCGCCGATCGGCCAGCATGCTGTCACGGCCCCCGATGGCAAGGTCGCCAGTCGTCCAAATATCGTCACCCATGCCGAGCTGTCCGCCGACGCAGCCGATCCTGCGCCCGACCTGCGCGCCCACGCGGATGCGCTGCGCCAAAACGCCGACCGAACCACGGTGCGCGCGCGCTGGTATTTTGCCGAGGGCAATACCTTCAATTTTGTTGAGCGCCTGGCGGCGCTGAATCCCAGCGCCAGTTCGTCGAATGTGCGCTTTACACTGCTGCGCCAGCCTGGGCCGATCGTGGTGCGCGAGGTGACGGTGCCTGCGGGCGGGCGCGCCGATCTGGTCGCGAATAGTATCTTTAGTGATACCACCGATGTCCCGGCAATTGTGGAGGCGAACACGCCGCTGATCGCCGAACGCTTCATGAGCTTTGGCAACGATATTACCAGTGCATCCGGCGTCAGCCGCATCTCGCGCGTGTGGTATTTTGCCGAAGGCGCAACTCAAGGCGACAGCAAGACCTATCTGCTGCTGTTCAACCCGCAGCGCCAGAAGGTCAAGGCCGCGATTACGTATATGAAGAGCGACGGCACGACGGCGCAGCAGTCGGTTGAGGTGGCGCCGCTCCAGCGCACGGTCGTGACGGTCGGCGACGCGCTGCCGGGCAGCACCTTTGGCACGCGGGTGATTGCGACCCAGCCGATCGTCGCCGAGCGCACGATGATCTTTGGGGCCGGCAGCACGCCTAATTCGGGCGGCGTTCACACCGCCCCCGGTGTGGCCACACTCTCGCGGCGCTGGTATTTCGCCGAGGGAACCACGCAGGCGCCATTTAAGATGTCGATTCTGGTGCTCAACCCGAATGCTCAGCCGACCAATGTCGCGGTCACGTTTCTGACCGACTCTGGTACCTCGCTCACGCGCAAGTATGCCGTGCCGCCAACCACGCAGCTGGCGATTCCAGTCAATGAAGTTGTGCCAGAATTGGGCATCGCGACGACCATTGTCGCCGATCGGCCGATTGCGGCGGAGCGAGCATTGTATTGGAACAACAACGGCGCCGGCACCGCTAGCGCGGGCGCGACTTCGCCGGCCTATACCTGGCGCTTTGCCGATGGACGAACGAGCGAGAATTATCAGGAGTACTTGCTGTTGAGCAATCCGACAGGCAACCAAGCACGCGTGACGGTCGATTTTGTGCTGGCGGATGGCAAGCCAGCCGTGCAATCGCTGGTGATGGCGAAAGGCTCGCGCTATACCATGCCGGTGCATCAACTGTATCCCGGCCAAGTCGCGATCGCCGCTACCGTCCGCGCGACGCAGCCAATCGTGGCGGAGCGCTCGCTGTTCCCTGGCGCGCCCGGAACCGACACGAATCGAGGTGGCGCGACCGCGCTTGGTGTGCCGGAGGATGTACCGTGATAGATGAACAGCCGCCAACCCGGCCCGAGGGTGGTACGGCTATGTCTCCGCCGCCCACCGAGACGCGCGCCGTTGCACCAGCACCCGCGCAGCGCGGCGGATGCGTTGGGCGCTTCTTAGCCGCGCTGCTGGTCGTGATCATCACGACCTTTCTGGCGTTGGTAGCCGGCGCGGCCGGGCTGCTCTATGTAGGCGTTACACCGGCTATGCCGCGGCAGTTGGCCGACGCGCAGCTGCAGCTTGCGACGCTGCAAGCGCAGAATAGCAGCCTGCAAACCCAGGTCGCCGCGCATGAGCAGCGCGGCGCAACCGATCACGAGGTGTTGGGCGATCTCAAGCGTCAGCTCGACGACATCGCCGATCTGCGCAATGAGCTAAAGCAGGAGCGTGAGAGCAGCGCCGCCCAAAGCGCGACGCTGGTGGCCGATGTGCGCGCTGGGCGCGACTCGGTGGCGCTGTTCGCAACCGCCGAGGCCGGCCGGGCGGCGCTGCTGGTCGAGCTAGAACGCCGTTCGGCGCGCGTCGAACGCTTCCTGCAGCGCCTGGGCGATATTGCGAATGATACGGCGCTCGACCTCGCCAGCACGACGCCAGTCGTCCCGACGCTCGGGCCCACAGATCTGCTAGCGCCAACGCCTGCGCTCTCGCCAACGCCCGCGCTCTCGCCGACGCCGATCGCTACGGCCACGGAAGCGCCAAGCGCTACTCCCACGTCGGCGGTCACCGCCGCACCCACACGTTCGGCTAGCGCTACGCCACGCGCCACGGCGCGCGCCACAGCCGCGGTCGCGCCAACGAGCGCGCCAACCGCGACCCCTGGACGTTGAGCCGCGTTTGCAAGCATCTTGTCCGATTCTTTCTCAGTACTAATAAAGAAACGGAGCGGAACCATCGAGGTCCGCTCCGCCACGTTCATAGCTTCGGCTTTCGAGCGCTATTGTGCGATCAAGCTCTCGTCGCGATGCTTTTCGCCCTCTTCCAGCAGCATAATTGGAATGCCATCTTCAACTGGGTAGCGGAAGCCATTTCGGCGGTTGACCAGCCACTCGCTGCCCGAGTCATCGGTGATGAGCTCGACTGGACCTTTATCGCCGGGATCGGCTAAGATCGCCAGCAGCTCGGGGCTAATGCTGCGCCTGTCGCCCCCGCCAAAGCCGCCGCTGGTCGCCGACGCCGAGCCTAGATCGAAGACGCTATCTTCGCGATACTGCTTGATTGCGCGATAGACAACCATGGCGAAACCTATTAACGCTGCGATACCGAGAAGCCGTAGAAAGCCTTTCATTGCGTATTCCTCCTCTATTGCGATTGATGATGCTTCTGCCAGATCTGCGAGCGGCACGAGCACTGCTATTCTAACGCAGATCGCGATCTGGCAAAAGCCGTACCCTCAATAACGAACGATATCACTGCACTATGTGACGCTGGGCTGTTCGGGCGGCGGCGGCGAACGCATGGATTTTTGCGATATCCTTAACGCCTTCGGTCTCGACGCCGCTGCTCACATCCACGCCCCAAGGCCGCACTCGCTCGATCGCTGCGCCGACGTTCGCGGGTGTCAAGCCGCCGGCAAGGATAATTGGCCGGCGCTGGGCCAAAAGCCGCGCCCGATCCCAGTCGGCCACGACACCAGCGCCGCCGTATGCGCCAGGGATATGAGCATCGACCAGCAGCCGGATGCTCGGCAGATCGCTGTTGAGCCAGCTCTGCTCTACAGCAGTCTCCTGAAAACGGATCGCTTTGATGATCGCCAGGCCGGGGAGTTGCTCGGCAACTGCAACCGGCTCATCGCCGCTTAGCTGGATGGCGTCCAGATGGCACTGCTGTGCTATGGCGCGCATGCGTTCCGGCGCTTCGTTGACGAATACCCCGACGAGTGCGAGCCTGCGATCTGCTGGAGTGGCCGATCGCACCGCCTGGCCGATACGGACGACGTCGGCGGGGCCGACCTGGCGGCGAGCGGGTGCAAAAATGAAGCCGAGCAGATCGGCCCCCGCCTCAACTGCAGCCAACGCGTGTTCGCTCGTTCGTAGACCACAAATCTTGATCAACGTCATGTTGGAGTTAAGAGTTAAGAGTTAGTCTTGCTAACTCTTAACTTTACACTATTCGGCGCTTTCGGTCTTCTTCCGGCGGCTGCGTGGCGGCTTCGCCGGCGCGGCGGCGGGCGCTTCGGCGGTTGGAGTCTCGGCTGGCGCAGCCTTCTTGCGTGACGAGCGCGCTGGCTTCTGCGCTGGCGCGCTGACTGCGACTGGCGCAGCTTCGGCGACCGGCGGCGACGCGGCCTCGGCGGGCGCTTCGGCGGCAGGCTTGCGGCGCGGGCGCGAACGCTTCGATGGCGCTTTGGACGGCGCGGCGCTGGCCTCGATCATCGCCGTCTGATCGGCGGCGGCGATTTCGGGCACCACCAGCCCAGGCAGAGCGCTGGGTTGCTCGGCTGGCGCGTGCTGTGGTGCGACGCGTTCGGGCTGGTCGCTCGGCGATTGAGCGGCGCCTTGACCCTGATCGATTGCTTCGGCAGGTTGAGCGAGGCGATAGCTTGCGCGATTGCCTTTACCAATACGCTCTAGCGCGCCGGCGTTGATTGCCTGCTTGATTAGCGAACGCAACTCCTCGTTGGTGCGATTGATCCCGGCGCTGTTGCGTGCATTCCGCAGTGCGTCGTGAATCTGCGCGAAGGAGGCCGGTCGCTCGAAGCGCGCCACCGCTTCGTGGAGCAGTTGCCACTCGGCGTCGGTGAATGGTTGGCTGCTAGGCTGGGATGGCTGATCGCCATCTGCATGCTCGGCGGCGGGTTGCGCCGGTTCAGCAGCTTGCGCGATTGTCTCGGCTTGGTCGAGTGACTCGATCGCGGCAATATCCTCGGCTGGCTCTGCCATGCCGATATCAACCAGGTCGGCTGGGGCCTCAACCGGCTCAATCGGCGCTTCGAAAACCTCGTCCGGTTGATCGTCGAAGCTGAGATCGGGCAGGATGAGCTCGGCTAGCTCAAGCTCTTCGACATCGTCGCCTGACTCGTCAAGCGGCATCGTACCGTCTAGCGCCGGGGCGCCCGGGCGCTGCCCACCGCGCGAGCGGCGGCGGCGGCGGCGGCCATTCGAGAGCACCGAGGCGCGCGACTCGGGCTGGGTCTCGATTTCAGAGACCGGGATGACCGGCATGCCCGGCTCTTCCTTGATCTCCTGGGCGAACTGCGAGAGTTTGAAAGGATCTTCGCCGGGCAAGAACACCTCGTTCACGGTGCCGCGCGTGAAGACCTGAACTTTACCGCGTCGCTCGGCCTCGAGCACAAAATCTTTGAACTTCGCGAAAGGCCGACCGCTGGCGTCTTTGTATTTCCCTTCTTTGAAGTCGCCGCCCATCAACTCCTTCATCAGCAGCTTGAGCGACCCAAACGAGCAGACATAGCCCCGCTCACGGGCCAGGTTGATTGCGCTAACCAAGGTGTCGTAGATATCGGGCTGGCTGGGGACCTCGACGCGCGGCGCTTCCGGCTCGCGCTGCTCTCGATCGCGTTCACGCTCACGACCGCGTGGCTGTGTTGCGGGTTGCGATGGTGCCTCTTCCTCTTCGGCCTCGGCGTACTCGCGGCCTTTCTCAGGCATCTTGGCGCGCGGCAGATCCGGCTGAAGATCGGAAGCCTTTTTGCCGACCAGCGACTCATAGAAGATAAACTCGTCGGCACTTTGGGCGAGATGCGCCGAGGCGGCCCCGCCGATTCCGATGATAATAACTTCCTTGCCCTGCTGTCGGATGGTGTTGACCAGTGGGATAAAGTCGCGGTCGCCGGTGGCCAGCACGAATTTGGCGATATTCGTGTTGGTGTACAGCGTTTTCATGGCGTCGATGCACAAATTCATGTCGACGCTATTCTTTATCGCGCGGCCGGTGCGGCCCAACTCGCGATCGTAATAATACGTCGGCACATACATCGGCTCGATGCCGTTGGCGTATAGGGCGCTCGTGACCCGAGGGTAACGATACCAGTCGGCGTAGGCGCGGGCGATGACGACGCGACCGAAGTCCTCGCACCGATCCATTATCATTTCAAAGTTAGGATTTGCGTCCAGCTTGTCACGGACGCTGACGTAAACATTCTCGAAGTCGATAAACACGGCGACGTCAGGTCGTTGGCTGTCATTTGGCATTGGTTGTTCGATTTGCTCCTGTCGGATTAAGACAGCGGATTGCACTCGTCGATTCAACCGGCCGCAGCCAGACAACACCCGATTGTAGATTGTAGATTGATACAATTTACAATTTGCAATTTGCAATCCGCAATCATCAGGGGTGAGTCAAAGCCATGGCTGTCGCTGATGGCACAGCAAGCGATTACATTGGCTGAGGAGGCGCAGAAGCGGCTCCAGCCGAAGGTCGTTGCGTGAGCCAGCGACGCATTCGAAGGCGGTGCTCCGTTGTCAAAGTACATTTCCACTTATCATTCGCAAACGGGCCAGCCCATCATATCGCCAAATCGAGGGCTGGCCGCGCCGCTATGCAGCTAACTATAGCACTGGATTGATGAATTCGCAACTGAAGCTCAGCGTTTATGCATGGCCGATATCTTTGCGGCGCTCGGCGAACGCCGCGCCCAGAGGTTAGCGCTCGCCAGTCTGGGCGACGCCGCCCTCGCGCTACATGACGCAGCGGCTGCAGGTCAGGCGTTTATCGAGGCGCTGCGGATCGCGGCGGAAGCACAGATTCTGCCGCTTGGCCTGCACGCGCTGCTCGGCGTCGCGGCGCTGCATGTGCGGAATCACCACCCGGCGGACGCGTACGTGCTGCGCAGGAAGAGTGCTGATACCACGAAAGCCTTTGTCTCCATTTTCGGCCCTCCAAAGTACCGACTGCCGCCTAATCACCCCACAACATCACCCATCCGGGTGATGCTACATCGCCTCTGCATGCGCTACACTGCCGTGCCAGACCGAGCGATGTGCCACGCTGGCGCGTCGGTGCTACGCATAGTAAGGAGTATCCATGGACATAGTCTATAATCTGTTCAAGTTTCTGCACATCGTTGGCGCAATCGTCTGGATAGGTGGCGCTATCACCGCCGCTATCATCAACGCACGAGTCGCCCGCGAAAAGGACCGAACGGTGTTGGCGGCAGTGGCCCGCCAGAGCCGCTTCCATGGCATGGTCGTCCTCGGTCCTGCCGCTGGGCTTACTCTGATCGCCGGTATCGTGATGATTGCCGTCTCAGGTCTGGGCGTCCCGTTCTGGATCATCTGGGGGTTCGCCATGATCATCGTATCCGTGGCTCTGGGGGCGACCGTCATCCGCCGTGCTGGCGAGGAATTGAGCGAAGTGGCAGCGACCGCCGAGCCAGGTGCCCCGCACCTGATCGCATTGCAGCGGCGGCTGGCGACGCTGAACATCATCAACGTGCTCTTGCTGCTCTCCGCCGTGTGGGCCATGGTGTTCAAGCCGACTCTGTAACGACTGGCGCAGCTAATGCTACTCGTGCAGTTACCTGTCCACAGATGAGACAGATGCCACAGATATGCCATTCCCCTGATGCGCTTACTCTGAATCAATCTGCGCAATCTGTGCAATCTGTGGATGATCTACGATGGAGGATGTTGATTCAGGCTGAGAATAGTGGTCGTTTCTCCGCCACGAGCCGTTCGAGCAGCATGACGGCATAGGCTGGCCCAGGCAGGGCGGCGATCTCATCGCGCATACGTTCGGCAGCCCGCCGATAGGTTGGGTCTGCCAGCACCGTAGCTACGGCCTCACGCACGGTTTCTGGCGTGGCTTCCACTGCGTCGAGTACCCGCGCGACACCGAGGTCTGCACAGCGTGCCGCGTTCAGTGGTTGATCGGCGCCCATGGGCACCAGCACCGACGGCAGACCATGTACCAGCGCACCGATCACGCTGCCCGAGCCGCCATGCGAGACGACCGCATTGCAATGAGGCAGGATCAATGACTGGGCGATGTACCGCTCGATATGGATGTTGGCGCTCTGCGGCCCGAACTCCTCAGGATCGATCTCGCGCCCCACGGTGGCGATGACGTTGATCGGCAACTCGCGCAGTCCCGCGAGCACCCGTGCGAAGAGATCGCCGGACTCGAGGTTGAATACGGTGCCGAGCGTGAAGTAGACGGCCGGTGCGCCATTCAGTCGTGTGATCCATGGTGGCGCGGTCTCGTTTCGCGTGGGATCGAGCGTGAGCGGGCGGATTGAGTGGGCCGTGGCAGGCAGCAGGAAGGCCGGGTCGCGATAGCTGGGCGGGAAGGGCGACAGGACGAGATAGCGCCTGAGCATCGCCAGGTCGGGGTCGGGTGGCAGGCCATGTTCGGCGCGCAGCTTATTCAGCGGTTCGGCGACAAGGCCGCGCCGCACGAAAGAGCCCGCCGCAATCACGATCACCGTCGCATACGGAAGCCTGAGCCGCTCGGCTGCGATCACACTGCCGAAGTCGACTTCGTCGCACACGATCAGGTCGGGCCGCCACGCGGCGCACAGCGCGAGAATGTCTGCGGCACGACCACGCGCTAGTCGATCGGCGAAACCGTCGCGCAGGTCGCGATCCTCGCGTTCGGCGCTGAGCGGACGCAGCGGGATCCGCTCGGGCACGCCAGTCTCAGGCGCGCCTGTGGCGAAAACGCTGAACCCCGCGGCCTCAATCGCGGGGACCATCTGATGCCGGCCCGCGAAGGTGACGATGTGCTCTGCGGCCTTGGCAGCTCGGGCGATTGGGACGAGTGGCTCGAAGTGACCGTTGCCACCCGCGAATGTGAACAGGATGCGCACGGCGATGTCCTTTCTGGGGCTCTGGGCGCTGGTGACAGCTCACAGCGCAGGGATGGCGAACTACCTTTAGCATGTCGTGCAAGTGATTGGCAATTTCCATGGCGCGTGGTAATATAACCATATGGTTATACAAAATGCCGCAACACTCGACGGCGTGTTTCACGCCCTGGCCGATCCGACCCGGCGCGCGATGCTGCGCAGTCTCGCGTCGGGTCAGCGCACGATCGGCGAACTCGCCGCACCGTTCAGCATGTCATTCACCGCGGCATCCAAGCATGTGCGGGTGCTGGAACGCGCCGGCCTTGTACGCCGCACCATACAAGGCCGGTCGCATATCTGCCGGCTCGACCCCGCGCCGCTGGCCGCGGCCGACGCCTGGCTGCACTTTTACGAAGGCTTCTGGACCAAAAAATTCGATCTGCTGGATGCCGTGCTCAAGGCCGAAGATGCCGCCGCAACGCAATCCAAAGAAGAAAGGGCGCCACCTTTTCATTGAACCGCGAGCTGTTCAAATGCCTGAGTGATGAAAAATCGATAGTGTTCTCTGATCGTTTGTTCGGTGATATCGTGCCTGCCAAAAGGTCGAAAGAATGCAGCCCATTCAGCGAGATCGGCGCCAGCGAGGCGAACGAAGCGCAGGGCGGCGCAGAGATCTCTGTACGGAAGGTTAGTGTAATCAATTGCCATCAGCGATTGATAATGATCCGTGAAGGAATGCATGGCATCGACACCGAAGATCCACAGCATGTCTAGTCGACTGATCGCAACATCAATGAGCGGATCGCCTAATGTTGCATCCTCCCAATCAATCACCGCCACGAGCGTATCATCCTGCCACAAGATATTGCCTGGCCAATAATCTCCATGGAGCAGTACGAACGCATTCCGCTGTGGTAATGGCGAGATTGCTTCCAAGGTATCACGAATACGCACTTCGTCTAACGATGCATCGACAGTTGTGGGTCGTTTGCCAAACGTTTCGGCACATCCGTTTGCTCGCTTCGGAAGGAAAGATACATCCAGCTTCGAGCAATCGACACGGTGAATCTTGGCCAGGTGCGTGGCGAGCTGCAGGGTGAAATCGGCTACATCAGCGGGTGCGAATTCCGGCTTGCCCTCGATATATTCGATGACGACGTATGGTGTAGAGAATATCGTGCCGGATTGATCGAGATGATACGGCGTTGGCGTGGCTAATTCCCAGGAGTGCGTCAGTTGCAAGAGCTTGAATTCGTCTTGTGCTGCGTGCGGGTTGCGTTTGAGGGTCGCATCACTTGGCCGGCGTATAATCATTCTGCTCGTTTGGCCATCAGGGAGCTCAATCTCAAGCGCAGTCATCCCGGCTGAGATTCCGCCTTGTAACTGCCATGCTCGAACTAACGTGCTTTGGGGGGCGATCTGTTGAACCAGCTGTTGATACTTTCGATTTTCTGTGGATCCTGTCATACGAGTCTATTCTGAAACCGTACCACTTTGCGCGTGGTAGTATGTGCCGCTTGGCGCGCCGGCCAACAGCTGCATGACGTTCTCGAATGCCCCAGCGGGAATGTTCTTCACTATATTTCAGTGCGGTTTGCGGTCCCGTGTTCGCCGTCTTGTACTCTCAGCTCGCGCGTATATCTTGCCGCTCGAGCGTATTGTAGCACGGTCATGCTGGCATAACAACGGCGCCTCGGAAGGTTTCAGAAAGTTTCATACAGACGAGAGAAGCGCTAGTCATTAGCGCTCGCGACGCAACAGCACGTGAAAGGCAACGCTATGGTCGAAAAGAATTCCCAACGCGATCCGATTCCGGAGCATTTCGCCGACCTGGAAGCAGCGGCCGAGTTTTGGGATAGCCACGATCTGGCCGACTATGAAGATCTGACCGGCGATGAAGGGAATGAATTCAGAATCGATATAGGGCGTGCCATGCGAACTGTCTGCTCAAACTACGGCGAGGGACTGCGGGATGACGCTGGGCGCGCCAGTGCGCGTCGCAGTTGACCGGAGCGTGGACCAAAGGCCAACGCCAGCACGAACATGCTCGTCAGCACCAGCACGATCGTCGCGCCCGAGGCGATGTTGAGGTAGAACGACAGGTAGAGTCCCGCGATCACGCCGGCGACACTCTGGACGGCGCCGATCAGCATCACGAGCGGGAAGCGCCGCACCAGCAGCGTGGCGGTCGCGGCCGGCGTGACCAGCATGGCCACCACCAGCACAATCCCGACGGTCTGAATTGAAATGACGATTGTCACCGCCATCAGCGCCAGCAATAGCTCGTGGAGCCACCCGACCGGCAGGCCGATCACCTCGGCCTGGACCCGGTCGAACGTGAGCAGCACCAACTCCTTGTAAAGCGCGTAGACGATGATCAGCGTCAACAGGCCCATGACCGCGATCACAATCAGGTCGCTCGTCTGGATCGCCAGTACATCGCCGAGCAGCAGCCCGAACAGATCTTTGGTGTAGTTCTTGACGGTCGAGAGTAGCACCACGCCCAGCGCAAACGTACCGGCGAACAGCACGCCGATTGCGGTGTCCTGGCTGATCGTGCTGCGCCGAGTGATCACCCCGATTCCCAGCGCCGTCAAGATGCCGACAACCGCGCCGCCCAATTCTAAGGGAAACTTCAGCAGAAAGGCCAGCACCACGCCAGGGAACGAGGCGTGGGCCAGCGCGTCGCCGATGAACGCCAGTTCTTGCAGCACGACGAACGCGCCGATCACCGCGCAGACAATTGCGATCAGGATGGCCGCGATCAGGCCACGCTGCATGAAGCCGAACGAGAGCGGGGTCGCGAGGCAGCTCCAGAATGTATCACAGACCAATGGTTTCTCTTCTCCCAACGACCGGATGCAAGGCGACAGCACCAACCGAACGTCACCTTGTCACCTTGTCATCTTGTCATCTTGTCACCGGTTCAGGTCAGCGCTACGCTTGTCCCGTCCGCCAGCACCACCTGCGTGCCGTAGGTGCGCGTCAGCACGTCGGGCGTGAGCACCTGTTCGACCGGGCCGAGCGCCACGACGCGCCGGTTCAGCGCCAGCAGCGCATCGAAGTGCTCCATGTTACAGTGCAGATCGTGGGTCGTCAGCAGCAGTGTTTTGCCTTGGTCGGCCAGGTCGTTCAGGATCGTCAGGATGCTCTCTTGCGTCGGCGCATCGACGCCGCTGATCGGCTCGTCGAGTAACAGCACCTCGGGCTCCTGGGCCAGCGCTCGGGCGAGGAAGACGCGCTGCTGCTGCCCGCCCGAGAGCGCGGCGATCGGGCGTCTGGCGAAGGCCTGCATCCCGACCTGCTCCAGGCAGTGCTGCGCGATTGCGCGATCCTGCGGGCCGGGGCGCTTGAACCAACCCAGCCGGCCGTAGCGCCCCATCAGCACCACATCGGCGACGGTGGCTGGGAAGCGCCAGTTGATCGCATCGCGCTGTGGCACGTAGGCGAGATGCCCGCCGCGCCGCGTAATGGTCGCGCCACTAGCCGTCATCCTGCCGCTCTCAATCGGCACTAGTCCCAGCAGGGCCTTGAGCAGGGTCGTCTTGCCGGCGCCGTTCGGCCCAATGATTCCCACCAGTTGACCCGGCGCGAGTCGGAAGGAGACATCCTCCAGTACGAGCTGGGCGCCATAGCTGACCCGTAGGCCCCGCACCTCCAACGCCGCCGATCTGTCGTATGGCGTGGCGGCTCTTTGCGCATAGGTATCGTGTTCGCTTAGCATCAATCACTTACTCGATGCGCGATGTTTGCGCGGGAATGCGCAAGCATCGTGCAACATTGCGTATCGTTCAAGAGTCAACTTCAGGGCCTCGACGATGGTTTTCATGTCATATCGTAACATATCCACATAGGATGTGGCGCCGGAACTCGTGTCGCCGAGCGTGTTGGTGTAGAGATCGGCGACCACCTGCACGCCGGCCTCATCGGCCAAGGCCTTGGCGACTTTCGGATTGAACTGTGACTCGGAGAAGATCGCTTTGACCTTCTGTTCCTTAATCGCCGTGGTCAGCTTGGCCAGATCACCAGGCGACAGCTCTGCTTCCGGATTACCGAGAATATTGCCGACGATCGTGAATCCATACTCTTTGGCGAAATAGGGAAAAGCGTCGTGGTTCGTGACCATCTTGCGTTCCGCCGCCGGGAGTGCATCGGCCTGCTGCTTGAGCTCTGCGTTGAGGTCGATCAACTGCTTGATATAGGCGTCGGCGTTCGTGGTGTAGGTGTCTTTGCCAGCCGGGTCGGCCTGGATGAGGCCGTCGCGGATATTTTCGACATACTTCGCGCCATAGGCCGCGCTCATCCAGAAGTGCGGGTTGCCTGCTTTGAAATCCGCACTGCCGACATCTAGCGCCTGCAGCCCCTCCGAGACGGCAATCTGCGGCTGGCCTTGCTTGGCCGCGCTCTTGAACAGGTCGTCGAGCCACTCCTCCAGGCCGTGCCCATTGTAGAACACGATGTCGGCGCCGGCAATCTTCTGGGCGTCCAGCGGCGTCGGCTGGTAGTCCTCGGGGCCGGCGCCAATCGGAATGATGTTCTCAGCCTCGACCCGATCGCCGCCGACATGCTTGACCATTTCGGCCAGGATACTCATCGTCGTCACGGCTTTGATCGTCTTTCCGGCTGCCGCCGGCGCAGCCGGCGCCGCGGTCGGCGCTGTGGCAGCTGAACTACTGCCACAGGCCGCGATCAGCGGCAACAGCAGAGCGAGTAGCAGCCAGTGCGCCCAGGCTCTGCTGCGTAGCGCCCTGTGCGCGTGGGCCGGTGTGCGGATCATATCACAGCTAATCAGTAATATTGATATACTATATCGTCAGGCACTTCTGGTCGCACTACAGGGACAGGTGTCGCCATGGGGTCAGCAGGTGGAACTTACAGTGAAGGCGGTTGGTTGGGCTGGTGCGCGACGGCCTTGAATGCCGCGCGCAGAGAGGCCACGCTGCACATAGCACAGTGAGCAGCTTGCAGGAGCCAGTAAGCAGCAGGACACATGATGCTTGCGATGGTGCTTTTAAGCCGTGGCTACACTTGGATGGAGTGTCCGAGGTGGCGCCGCTGGCGTTGGACTGCGTATTCGACGCCGCTTTGTAAGTCCGCATGAGTGACTAAGCTGGAAAGATCGAGCCGATCATACTCTTTGCGCGTGTAGTAGAAGACCTGTGCCCTGGTAATCGCCCGCGCGAGTTGATAGTTAAATTGTCCAGTCGCCTCGGCCCGCCGCACGGTATCGCGCATCGTCAGGTTACTGGTGACAGCAATTAGAGACGCCGCTGTAATAAAGGCCAAGCACACCACTGCCGCTATCGTCACCTTCTGTGTGAGCATAGATGGCATGGGGGTATCCCTTCGCAATCTGAAGGATCTGTAGATTATAAGGATACAATCGCAGGCGCTGAGGCGGCATAATGTAACAGAAAGTATCAATTTCGTACACATCAGGGATCGTGCGTACGACTGGCTATGGCAAACTCCTCCTGCCTGCGTGGCAGATCGGGCGGCGCTTGCGCCCTTGTGCTACCATATCATGTAGTCCGAGCGACCGTCGCCCGCCAATCTGTGAGGAGCCTACCTATGCATAACGCTGAACCGGTTATTCTGCTCGATCCGTATCCGCGCCCGATCGATCTTATCTTTAGCCCACAGGACAAAGCGCGGCTTGAACGGCTAGGGCGCGTGCTATGGCACGATGGTGCTCCGGCCGCGGTAGAGCACATCGAACAGCATCTGCCCACCACTGTGGCGATCATCGGCCAGACACCTATGCCGCGCGAACGGCTCGAGCGTGCGCCGCAGTTGCAGTTAATCGCCAACGTGGAAAGCAACTTTCTCCCAAATATCGATTACGAGGAGTGCCACCGCCGGAACATCTATGTGCTATCGACGGGGCCGGTCTTTGCCCAACCTGTGGCTGAGATGGCGCTGGGACTCGCGCTGGCTGCCGCACGCCGAATCACCGAGGCGGATGCCGCCATCCGCCGTGGCAATGAGTCGCTGTATGGCGAGCAGGATAACTACGATTCATTTTTGCTGCATGGCAAAACACTCGGCTTGCTCGGCTGCGGCAATCTTGGCCGCGCCCTGCTGCCGCTCCTGCGCCCGTTCTCACGCGACATCCTTGTGCATGATCCGTGGATCCACCCAAATGTGCTGCGCGACATGCAGGTCGAGCCGGTTGACGCCGACGACCTCTTCGCGCGTGCGCGGGTGCTGTTCATTCTGGCGGCCACGACAACGGAAAACCAAGCCGCCTTTGGCGCTCGCCACTTCGCGGCGATGCAGCAAGGCGCGATCGTCGTTCTGATCAGCCGTGCCGGTGTGGTTGATTTCGATGCCCTGCTTGATGCCGCCGCCCGCAACCATATTCGTGCGGCGATTGATGTGTTTCCAGAGGAGCCCATTCCGGCCTTGCACCGCGTGCGAGAGATCCCCAACACCGTACTGTCCGCGCATCGCGCCGGCAACATTCCAGAAATCTGGACCGGTATGGGCCAAATGGTCGTCGACGATCTCGAAATGATTCTGCGCGGCTTGCCCCCGCAGCGCTGTCAGCGGGCCAATCTCGAGACGGTCACGCGCCTGCGCAGTAAGCCGGTGGCCTAAGTACAGGCTATCACAAGTTCGATCCTAGTTCCCATAGCTCCCTCATTTCCCTGGCAAGGTCAAAGGGAACTATGGGAATTGAAGGAAATAGGAACGGATTTGTGATTACTTGCACTTCGAGGTTCCCTAAATCAATTGCTGGCGGTGTGCGACTGTGTAGGCTTCGATCCGATTGGTCACATTGAGCTTGCGGTAGATGCTTTTGATATGTGTTTTCACCGTATTGATCGAAATGACCAGCGCTTGCGCCATCTCTGCGTTAGAGTGCCCGGCGGCGAGCAGCTGCAGCACGCGCTGCTCTTGCGGGCTGAGCGGCTCGGGCGCGGGCGCGGGCATCTCCGGCGCACGTTCCCCGGCATCGGCATACAGCAGGGTGCGTGCATAGGCGCCCAATGGGGCCGCGTGCGCGGCGGATGCGATCGTTCGCAGCATAGCCAGCAGCGCCGCCCCTTCGTCGAGGAACAGGCGCACGTAGCCTTCCGGCTGGGCGATCGTCAGTGCCTCCTGCAGTGTCTGCTGTGCCAAGAGGAGATCGGCGCGGGCTGCGTGCGCCAGAGCCGCGACGACCTGCATCTCCAGATCTTGGCGGGTTCGTCCCGCCGCGAGTGCTTCCGCCCGCCAGTCATCGAGTAGCTGTAGCGCCGCCGCAGCCTCGCCCTGTGCGATCAGCAGCCGCGCGGCGATCAGCGCAGCGCGTTCGCGCTGGGCATGTGGCATATCGTCGCGCTGTCGAGCGAAGGCGGCGTACCACCGCTGCGCGGGCATCATATCGCCGGTCGCGAGTGCGAGACTGGCCTGCGTCGTCTCCACCGCCCACACAAGCAGCGGCTGCGTGGTATAGGTCATCAAGGCGAAGAGCAGCTGCTGGGCCTGGGCCGGCTGGTCGCAGGCATGCCGGATCCGCGCCAGGGTCAGCCCAGCGCGAACCTGGAGCGGCTCATCGGCAACCCGTTCGCCAAGCTCGTAGGCCGCGCGCGCCTGCTGCTCGGCCATGTCTAGCGCGTTCCATTCGTACGAGAGTCGGGCGAGGCCCAGCAGTGCGTTTCCGCGGTCGATCAAATCGATGCCGGCCTGTGTGCTGACCGCGCGATATACCTCGGCGGCCTGGTGCAGCGCTCCCTGCATTGCATAGACATCACCAAGCTTCAGCAATGTGGCGCGCGCGCCATAGGGATTGGCCGCGGCGTCAAACTGCGCGCGCGCGGCCACCAGCGTTTGCCATGCCTCGTGGATCGCGCCGGCCGCAAGTTGATCGCTCCCAAGCAACCGCAAACACGCGCCGCGCCAATTATGTTCGTGCTCTGGCAGGTCGTTCAATGCGGCGCGGGCCATGTGCGCAGCATGCGCCAAATCGCCCATTTCTCCCGCGACCAGCGCGCGCGCGGCTCCGATGATTCCCAGGCCGCCGCGATCGCCCTGCGCCAGCCAGAACTTCTCTGCCAGGGATAGGGCCCACTCCATCTGCTCCTGCGAGCCCAGTGATCGTCCATCGGCGGAGAACAGGACCACCATGGCCAGACGCAGGCAGAGCATGGGCGAACGCTCCAGAGTCGCTTCTGGCAAGCTGCTTAGCCAGCGGCGAAGCGTCTGATACTCGATCAGCTCTTGATAATGCTGCGGCCGAATCACGTGTTCGATCAGGGCCGCGGCGCGCTCGAATGCCTTGGCCTCGAGAGCTGCTTCCACCGCTTCGGCGAACATCCCTTGTTGTTCATACCAGGCGCTCGCGCTGAGCGCACAAGCATCCAGGGCCTCCTGCCCCAGGCGGCGTCGCGCCTCGTGCTGCATCGCCTCGGCAAACAACGCGTGGTAGCGATACCATTGCCCAACGTCGTCGAGCGGGACAAGAAAGAGATTGGCGCGCTGCAGTTGCTCAAGAATGGTCGCACCGCCATGCTGGCCGGTGATGGCGTCGCAGAGCGGAGCGGTCAAGCGGCTAAGGCAGCTCGTCTGCTGCAGAAAGTTCTGAATGAATGCTGGCTGCGCATGGAGCACCTCGGTCACGAGATAAGCCACGATATGCCGGTGACCACCGCTGACGGTGGCGAGCACCCGTGCGACCTCTTGTGGATCGCCGCGCCGCTCCAGGGCCAGCGTTAGCAGTCGCAGCCCGGCGACCCAGCCTTCGGCGCGCGCGTCCACCGATGTGATACCATCGCCGGGAAGGGCATACGGAAGCGCTTGCTGCAAGAACAACTGTGTTTCGGTGCGCGAGAAGCGCAGATCGTCGGCCCGCAGTTCGTTGAGTTCGTGCTGCACCCGCAGCCGCGCCAGCGGCAGCGGTGGGTCGCTGCGCGTCAACACTACCACGTGCAGTGTTGCTGGCAGGTGATCGAGCACAAACGCCAACTGATCGTGAATTTCGGGCGCGCTGATCAGGTGATAATCTTCGAGTATCAGCACGCCTTTGCGCGCCAGGCCCGCTAGGTCGTTGATCAAGGCGGTGAGCGCGGCTTCGTAATCGGGCCGCGCCGACGCGCGCAACAGGTTGCGCGCCGCCGCGCCGATGGCCGGATCGAACGCTTGGCAGGCGGCGAACACATAGCGCCAGAAACGCACTGGGTCGTTGTCGCCAGCGTCCAGCGCCACCCAGGCCACGGCGAAATGATGAAGGATGAATGATGAAGGATGAAGAGAGTTGGTTGCGTTTTCATCCTTCATCCTTCCGCCTTCATCCTTGTGGCGGAGCCACTGGGTCGCCAGGGTAGTCTTACCATAGCCGGCAGGCGCGGACAGCAAGGTGAGCTTGCGCTCGAGCCCGCCATCGAGCTTCTCCAGCAGTCTCGTACGTGATACCAGTGGTGGGCGTAGTTGAGGTGGTGCGAGTTTTGTTTGCAGAAGGTCAGTGGCCGCTGCTTGACTGATCTGCTGGCGTAGTGTCATCGTGTCACTCTGCCCCGATTCGGGCAACGGCAACCAAAGCCGCTCTGACGCGTCCTACAATTGCAAGCTCTGCACACGCTCGCTATGTTGCGCTAGAAAACGAACGCGGATTCAAACATCGCGCCATCGAACATGTGTAGCAAGAATCTTGCCATCCGTCCGTAGTATGTGCTCAAATCATCACTTCAATAAGATTCGGCCCCGCTTGCTGAAGATAACCCTGCAGGAGCCTGTTGAAACCTTCAATCGTCTCGACGCGCGCCGCCTCGACGCCCATGCCCTGCGCAAGCTGCGCCCAGTTCAGATCGGGCCGCCCGATGCTCAAGAGTTGGCCGGCGCGCGGCCCCGGCTGCTGGCCGGATTCGGTGCGCGTATACTCGACTTCCAAAATGCGGTAGGCTCGGTTGGCGTAGATCACGGTGGTCACATTCAGCTGTTCGCGCGCCTGAGTCCACAATGCTTGCAATGTGTAGGCGGCGCTGCCGTCGGCCTGGAGATTAAGCACGCGTCGATCGGGGCAGGCAACCGCGGCTCCTACCGCTAGCGGCATACCATCGCCGATCGCGCCGCCGGTCAGCGCCAGCCAATCATGTGGCGGCGCGCCCGCAGTGGCGTCGAGCAACGCCCAGCCCGAGGTGGCCGACTCGTCCACGACGATACAGTGGTCGGGCAGCAGCGCGCCGATCGCCTGGGCGATCGTTAATGGCGTGAATGATCCACTGGGCAGCGCTGGCCGCTCCAGCCCTTGCGTATGCGCCGGCGTTGTCGCGCCCAGCGCTTCGGCAAGGCGGGTCAGCGCGTCGCCGGCATCCTGCTCCATACTGGCCAGTTCGTGGATCTGTGTGCCTGCAGGTGTCAGCCAACTGGGCGAGTTTGGATACGCGAAGAACGACACCGGCGCCCGCGCGCCGATCAGGATCAGGTGCCGCACGCCGCTCAGCGCCATAATCGCTTGATCTGCGAAGTAGGGCAGGCGCTCGGTGCGCACACGCCCTGCGCCGCGCATCTGGCGGGCAAAGAATGTTGTGCTCGAGATGCGCGCGCCACACTGGGCGGCAATCCGACCCGCATATTCCAGCCCTGGCTCTCGCAGCGCCCGCCCGCCCAGCAGAAGCATGGCCGGCTCGCCAGAACGCAGCGCGGCGGCCGCCGCACGAATCGCCGCTTCCTCGGCCGTGGCGGGTGCGGGCGCGGCCGGCACCGTGGTAGGGCCAGCGCAGTCGTCCCAGGTGCAGTCGGCGGGTGTGATCAATGTGGCGATCTGCCCCGGCGCTTGGTTCGCCGCGACGATTGCGGCAGCGGTGTCGGCGGCGATCGAGCCGGCGCGCTGCACGGTACGAACCCAGCCGGAAACTGGCCGGGCGATGCCGGCGATATCGGATGTCAGCGGCGCGTCATATTCGAGGTGCGTGGTGGCGTGCTCGCCGACAATATTGACGATCGGCGTTGCGGCGCGCCGCGCGTTGTGGAGATTAGCAAGACCATTCGCCAGGCCCGGTCCCAGGTGCAGCAATGTTGCCGCCGGCTTATCGGCCATACGCGCATAGCCATCGGCCGCGCCAGTGGCCACGCCCTCGAACAATGCCAGTACCCCGCGCATTTCTGGCACGCGGTCGAGCGCAGCCACGAACTGCATTTCCGACGTACCCGGATTGGTGAAACAAACATCCACACCGCCGGCCAGCAGCGTGCGTAGCAGCGCTTCGGCGCCTTTCATGATAGCTCCTGTTACAGCTGCCCCACCGAAGTGAGTACCGTATTGGCATCATGCTAGCATACCTCGGCGGAAATATGTACCGGGTAGAGGTAGTTCCTATAGAAACCGAAAGTTCCGAGGGCTTTCAATCATCACTGGTCTTCCATCGTGGGTTGCAGCAACTTCCACTCGACCGCGTGGACAGCGGCCTGCGTTCGATCCGATACGCCTAGCTTCGCAATGATATGCTCGACATGAATCTTCACTGTCCCGATGCTGAGCGACAGTCGCTCGGCAATTTGCCGGTTGGTCTGCCCCTCGACCACCAGCTTGAGCACATCGCGTTCGCGCGCTGTCAGTCGCTCGGGCACCAGGCCGTCGGGCCGCGTCTGCTGGCTGGTGATCTGCTGAAGTGTTCGCGTGGCGATCTCGCCGCTGAGCACCGCTTCGCCGCGCAGCACCCGCCGGATGGTCGCCAGCAGATCGTGCCGGGTGACATCTTTGAGCAGATAGCCGGCCGCACCCGCCTTAAGCGCAACCAACAAGTACTCGGGATTCTCATGGGTTGTCACAATCACGATCCGTGTTTCCGGCGACACCTGCCGAATCACACGCGTGGCGGCGAGCCCATCCATGTCGGGCATTCGCACGTCGAGCAGGGCCAGATCCGGCTTAAGTTGCTGGCACAGCTCAACTGCTTCGGCGCCATTGGTCGCCTCGCCCACCACTACGACACCTCGATCGCCCTCCAACATACTCCGTAATCCGGCCCTGGCGAGCTCATGATCGTCGGCGATCACCATGCGCGCCGGCCCAGGCGGCTGAGGAGCTGTCTGTTGGTGTTTCATTCCGAGCCTTGTCTTTCTAAGTCGCTAAGGGGATCTCTGCAGTGATCTCGACGCCCGCTCCAGGGTTACTGTGTATGTTCCAGCGTCCGCCGAGCAATGCAACCCGCTCGTGCATGCCGCGCAGCCCAATTCGCTGCCCCAAACCTGTGTTGGCGAGCGCCTGTGCCGGCTCGAAACCGCGCCCCCAATCGCGAATGGTCAGCCGCACGCCATTGCTGTGGCGCTCAAGCGTCACCGCAACGCGGGTGGTCTGCGCATGCTTGCGAACATTCGTGAGCGCCTCTTGGGCGACGCGGTAGAGCACCGTCTCGATCGCCGGCGTCAGTCGCTCTGCCCCCAGTGTTGCTTGGTAGCTCACATCCCATCCATCGGCCTGCAGTGCTCCGACCTGCATCTGCAGCGCCGTCGCAAGGCCGAAATCATCCAAGGCGGTTGGTCGTAGGCCGGCGATCACACGCCGCACCTCGGTAGCCGATCGGTGCGCCAGGTCGAGAATCCGATCGAGCTCAACGCGCGTCGGCTGGGTTCGCGGGCGATGCCGCGCGGCGAAGGCCTGTAAATGCTGGTGGGTGCTGACAACCATCTGTGCCAGCCCATCGTGGAGCTCATAAGCCAGTTGGCGGCGCTCCTCTTCGAGGAGCTCGGCCTGCTTGCGTTCGGAGATGTCGCGGGCGATAATCTGCGCGGCTGGCCGATCGTTCCACCTAAGAAATCCGATCTGCATCTCGACCGGCACGGGTATGCCGGTGGGGCTTGCCAGCGCGATCTCTACGCGCACAACTGTCGCTGAACCATCGAGCACGCGCGCCATCGCGGCCTGGCAGCTGGCGCCTTGGCTGGTCGAGAGCAAGGCCGTGATCTGCTTGCCGAGCAGCTCGGCCTGCTGCTGCGCGCCGACCATGCGTACCACCGCCGGATTGGCCAGCACAATCGTGCCGGTGTGGTCGACAATCAGCAGCCCATCTGGCGCGAACTCGATCACGCGTGCCAGCTTGTCGCGCTCCGCCAGCAGGCGTCGGTGGCGATTGAGCCGCATGAGCGTGCGTACGCGTGCGCGCAGTTCGACCCGATCGAAAGGCTTGGACACAAAATCATCGGCTCCGGCCTCGATCCCGCGTATGCGCGAGTCGCGGTCGTCGAGCGCCGTCAGCATAATGATCGGCACGTCGCCGATCGACTGATCGTTGCGGAGCCGCCGGCAGACCTCGAAGCCGTCCATGCCGGCCATCATCACGTCGAGCAGAATCAGATCTGGCCGCAGATCGAGTGCTTGTTGCAGCGCTTCGATTCCGCTAGCGGCGAATGCCAAATGATACTCTTGCGCTAGCAACAGTCCGGCGAGTGTTTCACGGCCGGCCGGTTCATCATCGACTACCAGAATGGTGTTCGAATCGTTCATTGAAAGGTTCTCGGTTCGGTTGAAGAGTGTTGCAGATACGTTTCAAGCTTGGCAACGAGCTGTTTGAGGCTGATTGGCTTGCTGAGATAGTCGCTGGCGCCCGCCTCTAGGCAGCGCTCGCGGTCACCCGGCATCGCCAGCGCCGTCAGCGCAATGATTGGCATCTGCGGCATGGTGCGGTCGGCGCGGATGCGTCGAGTGGCTTCAAGTCCGTCCATGCCCGGCATCTGGATGTCCATGAGCACGATGCACGGACGCGCCTCGCGCGCCCGTGCAACCGCCTCGGCGCCGTTACGTGCTACCACCACCAGATAGCCATGTGCGGCAAGATAGTCGGATACAGTTGTGATATTCGCCTCATTATCCTCGGCCAGCAGCACCACTGGTTCCGCATTGGTGCTCGGACATGCTGCGGACTGAGCCGGCATTGATCCATTCGAAGATCGAACGTTGCCGGACTCCAACGTGCGCAGCACCTGCTGGACATCAAGACGGGTGAACGGTTTGACCAGATACGCCGCCGCGCCATATGCCGCTCCTTTTGACCGATCATCCATAACCGATACAATGACAATCGGTATTGCATGCGTGCGCGGCTCGGCCTTCAGTTGTGCTAGAACATCCCAGCCAGCCATATCCGGCAAGAGCAGGTCGAGAATGATCATGTCGGGCTGAGTCTCAATCGCCTCAGCCAGCGCATCAGCTCCATGCGGGGAAGCGAGCGCCACAATTCCAAACTCTTGCAGGTAGCGCGTCATTTGATTGATTGCGGTCGGCGAGTCCTCGATAATGAGCGCGCGGCGAATCGCGGAAGGTCTGGCCAGCGCTGGTTCTTGCTGAGTAGTCCAAGCTGAAAATGGCTCCGCATCCGTGTCGAGCGCGCGCCATGGCAGCGCGACGGTGAAACGGCTGCCGACCCCCACCTCGCTGGTCACCGCAATACTACCGCCGTGCATCTGAACCATGCGATAGACGAGCGCGAGTCCTAGCCCGGTGCCCTCGTAGTGCCGGGCGAGTCGGCTGTCGAGCTGAACAAATGGCTGAAAAAGGCTCGGCAGCTGATCTTCGGCGATACCGATGCCAGTATCCCAGACGCTCAGCTGAACGAGCTGCCTGCCTCGGTCGCAGGTCACCTCCAGGCCAATCGCTCCACCCTCGAGTGTGAACTTAACTGCATTGCTTAGCAGGTTGAGCAAAATCTGCTTCAGCCGGCGCGCGTCTACGTTCACATGGCCAATGGTGGGATCAATTGCCGTTTCGACCGCAATCCGCTTTTTTTGTGCGGCCTGCTTGATCAGCCGCATGCTGGCCTGGCAGATCGAATCGATTGCTACCGGCTCGATTTCCAACTCTAGCTTGCCGGCGCCGATTTTTGCGAGATCCAGAATGTCATTGATCAATTCGAGCAGGTGGCGGCCGCTTTCCTCAATACTATAGATCGTTTTGGATTGCCGATCGTTGAGTGCGCCGTAAACTTGCTCTTGTAGTGCTTCAGAAAGCCCCAGAATCGCATTGAGTGGGGTGCGCAGCTCGTGGCTCATGCTGGCCAGGAACTCATCCTTCAGGCGCGCGGCGCGTGCCAGTTCGGCGTTGGCCGCACTCAGGTCGGCGGTGCGCTCTGCGACGCGCCGCGCCAGCAGCGCCCGTTCTTGCGACAACGCTTCTTCGGCGCCCTTGCGCTCGGTGATATCCTGCGCGACAATCAGGCCGGCAAAGATTTCGTCCTGCTCATTCTTGACTGGGTGTATATAGGTTTCGTACACCCGATTGCCCAGTGGCAGCTCGGTCGCACTCGCCGTCCCAGCGAGCGCTGCGCGGTAGAGTCGCTCGAGCTGTGCCGTAAGATCGGGCGGAAAGATATCCCAAAGTGTCTGCCCTTCGACGGTCGCGCTCGAAAGGCCGATATCTGCCAGGCCCTTGCCATCGGCGATAGTGAAGCGCAGATCGCGGTCGAACAAGATCACCGCGCCGTTGGGGAAGTTGCTCGCGAGCAGGCGGTAGAGTCGTTCGCTCGATCGCACCGCTTCCTCGGCTACCTTGCGTTCGGTAATATCGAGCGTGATGCCCTGCATGAAGAGTGGCTTGCCGGCCTCGTCGCGAACGACCCGCGCCGCATCCTGCAGCCAGACGACGCGGCCATCACGGGTGATCGAGCGGTACTCATCCGGCACTGGCGCGTCGCTGGCCTGCGCGCGGCCGACCGCATCGAGCACGCGCGCGCGATCGTCGGGGTGGAGCTGCTCAACCCACAGATCAGGGTCCGCCATCCATTCTTCTGGCGAAAACCCCAGGATCGGCTCGATCTGTGGGCTGACGTAGATTGTGCTGCTCTGCTCGTTGATCTCGGCGGTGTAGATGATCGCTGGGATCTGCTCCACTAGCGTTCGATATTTCGCCTCAGTCGCACGCAGCGCTTCCTCCGCCTGCTTTCGTTGGGTCACATCGCGGCTCACCCCAAGAATATAACCGATCCCATTCTGAACAAGCGCTGTGCCATGCACTTCGAACCAGCGCCAGCTGCCGTCGGCGTGTTGATAGCGCACGGTTGTTCGTGCGTCGCTCTCTTGTTGGATGGATGCCCACTGCTGCTGGATCATCGCGCGATCGTCGGGGTGGATGAGATCGAAAATGAGTCGCCCAATCAGATCCAACGGACGATAGCCCAACAAGCTCTCGCATGCGGGACTGACGTAGATCTGGCGGCCATCCAGATCCATCAACGTGATGATATCTCCGGTGTTTTCGGCGATCAGCCGGTAGCGCTCTTCGCTGTCGCGCATTGCCGTTTCGGTGCGTGTGCGTTCCACCACTCGGCCAAGCTGGGTGCCGACATGTGCCATGATCTCGAGCAAGGTCTCGTCCGGTTCAATCGCCTCTGCCGCGAAAAATTCCAGCACGGCGGCCACCTCGGCCCCGATCAACACCGGAAACGCGAAGCCGGCCCGAACGCCAATGTCGCTGATCAGCTTAGCTCTGGTTATGCTCGGCACGGCGGTGATATCGGTGATCCATTCAGGCTTACCGCTGATCAGCACCTGTCCGGGCAGGTCGTCGATCCCCACAAATGGAATTGCTTCGGTGATCGTTTGAAAGATTGCGAAGCGATCCGGATCGGCGAAGTGCCAGATATTAGTCGATGCCAGCGCGTATGGTCCGGCTTCGGGTGCAAGATACACATGCCCCACCGGCCAACCGATGCGCGTACATATTTGGTCGATCGCGGTTTGGAGTGCTTGCTGCAGCGAGGTTGCCTGGTTTGCCGCCACTGCCACGGCTTGCAGCAGCTGGACGAACGCGGTCTGCAACTTCAAGGCTTTCTCGGCCCGTTTCCGCTCGCTGATGTCGCGTGCAATCGTCGAGGCGCCGATCAGGCGGCCGGATGTGTCGCGAATCGGCGAAATAGTGAGCGAGACATCGATCAGCTTGCGGTCTTTTCGCACGTGCACCATCTCCCAGTGATTGATCCCCTCGCCATGGCCAATGCTTTCGAGAATCCGCGTCTCCTCGTCAACGCGATCGAGCGGGCATAGGATGGACGCCGGTTGGTTGATTATTTCGGCGGCGGTATAGCCGTAGATCCGTTCCGCGCCGGCATTCCAACTCATAACCATGCCATCCAGGGTCCGGCTGAGAATCGCGGCGTCGGATGAATCGACGATCGCCGCCAAGCGCGACCTTGTCTCGCCGGCTTGCTTCTGGTCAGCAATATTTTCGATCGCCACGATGCTAAACTGCGGCGTGCCGTCGGCGTTGCGCACCAGCGATGCCGATGGGCGCCCCCAGATAGTTTGGCCATTCTTGTGAATATAGCGCCGTTCGACACTGTAATGATCGTAATTGCCCGCAATCAGTCCATCATATATCTCGCGCCCAGCTTTCCGGTCATCTGGATGCGTGAACTGGGTAAAAATCATTGTGCGCAGCTCATCGCCGGTGTAGCCGATCATGTCTTGAAATATCTGATTGCTGTCGATAATATACCCTTGCAGATCGGCCAGAAGAGTACCGATCGGCGCCATCTGGAAGATCACGCGAAAACGCTCTTCACTGGCGCGCAGCGCCTGCTCGGCGCGTTGATGCTGGATGCGCAGGTGATGCTGTTCGATCGCGTGCCTGACGGCCGGGCCCAAGCGCGTCAGCCGGTCTTTGAGCAAATAATCGGCGGCGCCTTGCTTCATACATTCAACAACGACTTCCTCATCGACCGAACCGCTGACGACGATAAAAGGAATCTTCAGCCCGCGCTCCTGGGTCAGCTTCAGCGCACGCATGGCGTCGAAACTCGGCAGCGAGTAATCTGCCAGGATCAGATCGAGCGGCTTGCTGAGCGCGGCCAGGTAACTTGGCTCGTCTTGGGCATAGCTGCACTGGGCCTCGATCCCGGCGCGCCGTAACTCAATGACCAACAGCTTGGCCTCTTCGGCTCGATCTTCGAGAATCAGAACGTTGAGAGGTGTAGACACACGTGTTCCTTTTTGATACGTGCGAAAACGGACTGGATTCCAATCCATGTCTTGTGCATCGGGTTGAGGCACAAGCCGGGTACCCTCTGGGTGCCGCTTTAGCCGGGGGTAGTTGACTGCTCGTCGCGCAAGGATGGCTGTGCGCTCTGCCGGATCGCATCTTGATATTGCTGTGCGACCTCGCGCACTTGCCGGCGCAGTTCGATCAGACTCCATGGTTTGGGTAGGTAGGCGCGTACTGTGTCGAGGTCGAGCGCATTCGCCTGGGCATGGTGATCGATATACCCCGAGCTGAGGATGCCAAGCGTTGCCGGCCGTATCTGCCGGGCGCGTTTGAGCAATTCCACGCCGGTCATGCCAGGCATACGCTGGTCGGTGAGGATGACCGCAATCTCCTCGCGCTCGATCAGCGCGACTGCCGCCTCGCCAGAATTGGCCGTGAACACAGTAAACAGATCGCCTAGCCCACGTGCGAGCGCGTGAGTGATGCTCTCATCGTCGTCGACCACCAGAACCGTCGGCTGTGATTCGGTTTCGCTAGTACGCCCAAGCTGGATGAATGCCTTGACGACCTGTGGATCGAAATGCGTACCCGCCAGCGAGCGAATATGCTCGTGCACCCGCGCTTCCGGCCAGCCTTTGCGATACGGTCGATCGCAGCACAGCGCATCCCAGACATCCACGACGGCGAAGATTCGCGCCGCCAGCGGGATCTGCTCGCCGCGCAGCCCGTGCGGGTATCCGGTCCCATCCCATTTCTCGTGATGGTAATGCGGGATATCCAGCGCCGGCCGGAAGTAGGTGATCGGCGCGAGCATCTCATAGGCATAGGTGGGATGCTTGCGCATAACTTCCCATTCTTCGTCGGTGAGCGAGCCAGGTTTCAGCAGGATGCTGTCGGGGATGCCCATCTTGCCGATGTCATGCAGCAGCGCGCCGCGGCGCACCTGCACGAGTTCGGCGTCGCTCACACCCATCGATTGGGCCAGCCGCACCGTCATATCGGCGACGCGCCGTGAATGACCTTCGGTCTCGATATCGCGCAATTCTAGCGCCCGCGCCCAGCCTTCCAGCGTCGTGTCGTAGGCCAGCGAGAGTTCGATATTCGCGAGCTGCATGGATTCGAACAGCGCGGCGCGATCGATCGCGATTGCCGCCTGCCCGGCCAGCGTCTCCAAAAAGTTCAACCATTCAGAATCGGGATCGAGTGGCGTGCGCTTGAAGATCTCTAATACGCCTTCAACGTGATCTTTGACGATCAGCGGCACGCCATAGTATGCGCTAAACTGTGGATCTAGGGTCGGCAGTATCTTGGGTGCATCCTCGCTGGGATCCATCGTGGGCAAACGCAGTGCGCGGCGATGAAGCGCCACGAAACCGCCGCAGCCGTCGCCTATTCGCAGGCTCAACTGCCGCAGCGCGCTGTTGTGGAAGCCGCGAACCACGGCATACTCTAGTGTCTGGGCCGGCCGCTTGCGCAGCAATATCGCCGCGGCGTCCACCTGAAGCTGGCCGATGACCTGGTCGAGTATGATCTGCAAGATAACGTCGAGATCAAAGCTTGAGACAATCGCGGCATCGATTGTTCGTAGCGTGGAAAGCCGCTCGATCCGGCGCTGCGCATGAACTTCGGATTGCTTGCGCTCGCTGATATCGCGGATAATGATTTGCGCCGCCGGCTCCAACTCCCATTCTACCGCCCCAACGTCGACCTCAACTGGCCTTCGCTCGCCACGAGCCGTGATCAGCGTCGCTTCGAAGCGTGCGGTCTGCGCCGGATCGGTAAACACCGCGTCTAAGGAGCTCGACCATCGATCGCGCTCTTCCGGCAGAATCAGCTGCCGAACCTCCGTCGGTATCAGTTCGCCGGTATCGGGCATCCCCAGCAGTCGCAGCATCGCTGGGTTCGCCAGACGAATCATTCCATCGCCGTCGACGATCATCAGGCCATTCGGCGAAAGATCGACCACGCGCTCGAACATCGCCCGCTCGTGTACCAGCCGGCGGTAGCGGTTGAGCCGTGTGATCGCGCGAATGCGGGCTCGTAGCTCGACTCGGTCGAACGGTTTGGAGATGAAGTCGTCGGCACCGGCCTCAATGCCCTGCAGTCGCGAATCGCGATCGTCGAGCGCGGTGATCAGGATAACTGGCACTTCAGCCAGTCCAGGAGTGCTGCGTAGGTGCCGGCAGACTTCGAAGCCATCCATGCCCGGCATCATCACGTCGAGCAGAATCAAATCCGGATTCAGCGCCGCGGCTTGTGCCAGCGCACCGCGGCCATCGCTGGCATATGCCAGTTGGTAGCCTTGCTTGTGCAGCAGCGCCGCCAATGTCTCGCGGCCACTCGGCTCGTCGTCAACAATTAGTATCGTCGTTGTCTTACTCATGGTTACTCACATTCTCGATCTGATCGCCTGGTCAATACGTCGCAGTTAGATAATTGCCGGCTTGGCGAATAAGTTGGCGATCATCGGGAAGAGCTGCGACCGCATGGCGGATTTGGCGATAAAGCCGTCGGCTGCGGCTTCGCGCGCGGCCGCTCGATATTCAGTGTTGTCGTAGAGCGTCATAATCACCACTCGCGGCGCCTCAGCGCGCGCTTTGAGCAGGCGTGTGGTCTCAAGCCCGTTCAGCTCGGGCATAGCCAAGTCAATCAACACGAGATCGGGTTTGAGTTCCGCCGCCCGCGCGATAGCGTCGCGCCCGGAGCTCGCGCTTCCAACCAGGATCAAATCTTGATACATTGTCAAGAACCGCGCGGCGGATTCAAGAAATTCGGCGCTATCGTCTACGAGCAGAATACGGAGGGGCGCCATGTGGTTTCTCCCGGCCACCAGTAACGATGGCCATCGCGCATAATGCGTGCTGGGGTTAGTTATGCTGGCTTCAGCAAGCCGGTATGCTCGCTGAAGCCAGCTTTTGTACGAGCAGTCTAGATCGAATCATCCGCTGGAGCTATCGGGGGAATCCTGATATGAGGTGGAAGAAACACCTGAGATATTTAGTGCTGGCTCTCGAAAGTGCGTTCCAAGTTCCCATAGTTCCGGTAGTTCCTTCGCACGGGAACTACCGGAACTGGCCGAACTCGGATCGGATTTGCAATAGCCTGTACTAGCGCTCTGGGTCGATCATCCCGGCGCGAATCGCGTAGCGCACCAGCCCGGCGATATCGTGGATGCCGAGCCGCTCCATCATCTGCGTGCGGTGGGTCTCGGCGGTTTTCACGCTGATACTGAGTGCGTGGGCAATCTCTTTGGTTGTATGTCCTTCGGCAATTAACTGTAGGATCTCGCGCTGCCGCGGAGTAAGCCGTTCGATCAGAGTTCGCTCGTCTTGGCTGGGAACAACATCGCCGGCAGCGCGCTGCACATAATCCCCAATCACATGTTTCGAGGCCGCCGGGCTAAGATATGTTTCTCCACGAGCAACCGAGGTAACCGCTAGTTCAAGCTCGGCCGCGCGTGCGCCTTTGAGCAGGTAGCCAGCAGCGCCGGCGCGCAGCGACTGTAGAACATATTCTTCATTGGCATGCATCGAAAGGATGATCACGCGCACGTTGGGGAACTCTTTTGTTACGCGCGCGGCTGCCTCCAAACCATTCAAGTTTGGCATCGCGATATCCATGAGCACGATATCGGGCTGAAGGGTGGCGATCAGCTTGAGTGCTTCGCGGCCGTCGTCGGCTTCGGCCACCACCTCGACCTCGCTGATATTTTGCAAGAGTGCGCGAATGCCCGCTCGCACTAGAGTATGGTCATCCGCTAGCACTATTCGAATGGGACTCATCGCGAGTTGCTCCTGCGCTCAATCTGTCGTGCGGCTTCCAGTGGTGTGGCGAGCGGCAGTTCAACAAAGATCGTCGTACCTCGATCGGGCGCCGAGTCAAACTGAATCATCCCACCAAGTAATACGGCGCGTTCTTGCATACTTACAAGTCCCAGGCTCCGGCCGGTTGCCGCGCGTCGCAGCGCGGCAGCGACATCAAACCCAACACCATCATCGCTGATAGTCAGGTGCAAAATTGTGTCGCGCTGGTGCAGTTCCACCACAACATTTTTCGCCTGAGCGTAGCGCACGATATTATTGAGCGCCTCCTGCGCAATTCGAAAGCAGGTGGTCTCCAGATCGGGCGGAAAGCGCTCGGGTGTTTGATCCATGTGCAGTTCGACGCTAAATCCGGCCCGCTCAGCCTGGCGATTCACGTACCAGCGCAGTGCCGGCACCAGACCAAGATCATCCAGCATCGAAGGGCGCAGATCGAGCGATAGTGTGCGCACCTGCTGTAGCACGCGATCGATCAGCGCCAGGCTATCTTCAAGGCGCGCCGGCAGCTCGCTCAGGTCGGTGATTCCAATCAGCACCTGTAAATTGAGTTGTGCTGCGGTTAGCGACTGCCCGATCTCATCGTGCAACTCGCGGGCGATCTTCCGCCGCTCGCTTTCTTGCGTCCGTACCAGCTGCTGGGAAAGCCGTTGCAGTCGCTCGCGCCCCACCCGCACCTGTTCAAAAAGCCGTAAGTTTTGAATTGCGACTGCCAGCTGCGCCGCGACTTCTCGGGCTATGTCGATATGCTCGGGCGCGAATCCGCCCAGTTGCTGAGGAGCAATATTGATCGTGCCAATCAGATCGGTCTGCACAATGATCGGCATGCTCATATATGAACGAATTCCGTCTTTCAGCAGATGTTGGTACAGCGGCGCTGGTTTCTCTAGTTCGCGCAGATCGTGCACCAGAAATGGTCGCCCCTGTCGAAGCGTGTCGATGCCCAGAAACTCTGCGAGTGAGATGCGCATGCCAGCGTGCAAGTCGGTAGGCAGGTTGGTTTCGGTCGCCCATATTTCGGCTTCGCCTACGGCAAAGTCGAACGTCATAATGCTGGCGCGTCGGAAGGGAACCAACTGCCGAATAAGCTGCAGCGCTGCTTGAGCGATCGCCTGCGGCGATTGCGCCGGCAGGATGGCCCAGTCGATGGCGTGCAGCGTTTCGAGCCGGTGGGTATACAGCCGTAGGCGCTCTTCGGCGTTGGTGCGTTCGGCCATTTCCTGCTCGATCGCTATCGCATGGTTTCGAAGCGCATCATAGCGCTGTGCATTCTCGTAGGCTATCGCTGTCTGCGCGGCGAGCGTGATTGCGATCTGCTCCTCTTCGGCGCTGAATTCTTCGCCTCCGAGTTTGTCAGTCAAATACAAAACGCCGTATCGCTGAGCTGCCGATTCGATCGGCACGCCGAGAAACGAGCCCATGGGTGGGTGCCGCGCTTGAAAGCCGCTATTCCGCATATCAGCGCCGATGTCGCGCAGGCGCAGCGGGTGGCCCGCCGCGCGCAGCCGCGCTAACAGCCCGATCTCCAGCGGCTGGGCCGCCGCGTTGGCGTTCAGGCCGCTGGCGCAAAAGTGCCGTGTCGATTGCCCATTGTCGTCAAAGATCTGAATAGCGGCAGATTGCGCGCCAATGATACTGCGTGCCGCGTCACAGCATGTTTGCAGCAGTTCGGCCGGGTTACGCACTGTGGCCAGGCGTTGGCTCAGATCGAGCAGCGCCGCCAGCCAGGTGTTGGCCAGCGCTAGTTCGTCGACCTTGTGCGCCAGCTTGTTGGTCAGCAGGCGCATATATTCGTGATCGAAGTCCTCGGCAGGCGGCACAGTCGTACCTGGTGCGCGCGCAAGCGTTGGGTGCGCCAGTGCGTCCGCCACGGTGTCCAGAATAACCCCTGGTGCGGCGGGCGTGGCTAAAATGTGCCCAACGCCGACGGATTGCGCCAGGGCCCGCGCCTCGCTCTCAAGGTAGGCCGCGGTGCAATAGATCACTTTGGTCTGGGCGATCGCGGGGTCAGCGCGCAGTTGGCGCGCAAACTCATAACCGTCCATGATCGGCATGAACAGATCGGCGATTACGAGCTCAGGTCGCGCGGCGCGCACAATCGCCAGGGCCTCGGCGCCGTCGGTGGCCTCCAGCAGCGTGTGCCCAACATGGCCCAACAGTGTCATCAAAAATTCACGATTGTCGGGATGGTCATCGACGATCAGAATTGTGGCCATATGTAGATGCTAGTTTCTGCCTTCTCTAGCAGTGAGCAGTATGCAGGAGCCAGTCGGCGGTAAGACATATCCCATTGGAAAGCTATCTCGTTCTGATGTAATGGCTCAATGCTTCTGCTTACCGCTATAGATGCTGATCTCTGCTTGCTTACTTCTGTCTCCTGTCTTCTGCCTTCTGCCTTCTGGCTCCTGCTATGCTTACGCCGAGTGTTCCTTAGCCTGCTCACTGTACGGTCGATGCACCACAAAGGTACTCCCGTGCTGCCACTCGCTGTTCACCTCGATCGAACCACGATGCAGCTCGACCAATTGCCGCACAATCGCCAGCCCGAGCCCGGTGCCAATCTCGTTCGGTGAACTTGATCGCGTTGTTGATGAGATTGATCAAAATCTGGCTGAGCGCGCGGCGATCGGTGCGCATCACGAAATCTTTGTCTGGACTCTGCACGGCAAAACGCAGTCCCTTACGTTCGGCCAACGGCCGTAGCGCCGTGGCCACTTCATCGATTAATTGGCGGCAGCTCACTGGCTCAAGACTCAGCTCGACCCGGCCGGATTCGATCTTGGCCAGGTCCAGCAGATCGTTGATCAGCGAGAGCAAGTGCCGCGCGCTGATTTGAATCGTCTGAAGCTGCTTCTCCTGATCGGTCGTCAGTGGCCCCGGCAGCCGCATGAGCAGCGTGCCGGTGAAGCCAATGATTGCATTGAGCGGCGTGCGTAGCTCATGCGACATGCTGGCGAGAAATCGGCCCTTCGCCAGGTTGGCCCGCTCAAGTTCGAGGTTCTTCTCTTGCAGCGTCTGCTCGAAATGCTTTCGGACGGTAATATCGCGCAAAAAGACCGTGAAGACATACTGGCCCTCGATCTTGAGTTTCGAGATCGAGGCTTCGGCCGGAAACTCGGTTCCGTCTTTGCGCCGGCCGTAGATATCGCGGCGCTCGCCCATGCGCCGGGCCGTATCGCTCGAGGATGCAAATTCAATCAGATGCTGATGATGCGACGCCGTAAATCGCTGCGGCAGAAGCAGATCGATCGGCTGCCCAATGATCTCTTGCGCCGTGTAGCCGAAGATCTTCTCCGCACCCTGGTTGAACAGCGTAACACACTGCCGCTGATCGACGGAGATAATCGCGTCGTCGGTAATATCTAAGATGCCAGCCAAATGCGCCTGTGATGTCAAGAGGGTTTCTTCGGCTGGCTTGTCGGTATTGGCAGCATGGCCTATCCGGGGTTGAGAACGAGGATCCGGCGAGCCTGGCAGAGGTGCTCGCGGGCGCTGCTTTGTTCTTCTCGTGATTCTCACACCTTGCTAACAGCCAACGCGCTTGTGGTCGCCCGTCAGCAATCGGGCGATCAGTTTTCGCGTATGATTACAGCGCTGCGACACTTGCCCAAACGCACTATCAAGGCAAGCTATGGCGTAAGTCATTTTCTATTAAGAATAGTTTATCGTTCAATGTAGCACATCTATGGGTCGGTTGTCTATAGGGAAAGTTTGACTTTAGCCGCGTTTGATCGATCTCAGTTCCGATCACGTCGCTTATTACTTAACTATCATCCAATGATGTCAGCCCATGCTTAATTGCGAACTTCACCAAGCCTGGAATAGTGTCGATTCTCAGCTTGCGCATCAAACGGCTGCGATATGTCTCAATTGTTTTCGGTGAAAGCTTGAATATCTGGCTGATTTCAGCGCTCGTTCGGCCCTCGGCAATTAATTGAACAATTTCTCGTTCGCGTTCGCTCAGCTTTTGCAGCGGGCTGGCCGCTAGAATCTGCTCCCGTTTCGCCTCAATATGCGTGAGCTGCTGGCTAAAATAGCCTCTGCCGACGTACGCAGCCTGAATAGCATTAACGACTTCCGCGCCGCTGGCGTCTTTCAGTATATAGCCAATCGCGCCGGCCTGCAATACGCGTACCGCAACTTCCTCGTCGGCCACCATCCAGAGCATCACGATCCGCGTCGATGGGCATAGTGCGCGAATCTGGTAGGTCGCTTCGATTCCATTCAAACCAGGCATCAGCACATCCATAAGCAACACATCCGGGCAGCGCAGCGACACCAACCGCACGGCCTCATGCCCATTGGCGGCCTCGCCGATCACCAGTATATTCGGCTGGGCTTCCAGCATCATTCGCAAACCTTCACGCACCATCGTGTGATCATCGACTATGAAGACTTGGATTGCCATCGTTTTACTCGATAATTCAGAATGCCTAACTGCTAGTCTATATCATAAGAATCGCTATGGCAAGCAATGACGATTTCGGTTCGTTTTCGCAAAATATGCCATCTGGCCTACCAGTGCCCGCTACTTGGCCGGCAATCGACGCGCCGAGTCGGCCTGTCATCGTCGTGAGCAGCGCTATGAGACTCCTACGAAGTCACGACCAAAAGCAGATGTCTTACGATAGCTGATCGTATAAATATAGGTAACCTGGCATAGATCAACACTGCCATATGGCAGATGATCACGCTAGTTAAATTATCTATACTTTGCCATGGTGTCGCTACGAGTGCTTCCTCACGCTAGCGCCCCACAATACCGAAAACGGCAAACGCATCGAAAGATGCGGACGCAAAGCCATGGGTCTACGGCTCTAGCAGCTACTGATCGCCAGGCTACCGAAGATGTTGGGGTATCACATGACCGTTACCGTTCCCTCTGATCCACACCGCAATGGGCGAGTCTCCACTCTCGTAGGTAAGTCGGTGGCGTCCACCGCGCTACCAGCCGCCGCCACCGACGCTTCGAAAGTAACGACTTGGCGTGCGCTCCGCGCCGAACGAGATTCCGAGGAAACCACATTCTCGCACAATACTCTTTTGGCCATCCCAGAACTCGAATCTTTCGACCAAGAAGAGCTGAATGTCAATCCGGTGCTTAACCAACGCCAACCGGTGCCGCTGGTTGGCGCGCTTCTGATAGCCGAAGGTTTGATCACGCAAGAGCAACTCAACGCATGCTTGCTACTCCAGTCGCAGGATCACCCCGACCAACCGATTGGCCAGATTCTGGTACGCTGTGGGTATATTTCGCAGCAGGCGCTTGATCTTGCGCTCGGCATTCAGGTTGAGTTGAAGTCCTCGTTGGTCAATACGATTGAGGCGCAAGGGCTTCCGCAAGCAGATTTGACGGCGCTGGTTCTGCATGCGCGTGGTGGCGAGCTAGCCTATGCGGCGTTGAGTCAGCTAGGGGTATCCGCAACGCCGGTGCGCGATTGGGCTGAATTTGCGCGCGCCTTGAAAGATAGATCATTCGATATGGCGTTGATCGGTGGCGATTTGCTCGATGAAACCGCGGCGCTCCCCGATCAGTCGACACCAATCTTGATTCTGCCCCCGATCGTTTCCAAATCGAGCGGTGGATTCTACTTGCCTCAATGGGTCCGCGCGATTATCGGGCGATTTGTTAACCAGGCGCGCGTGCAGCGGCGGCAGCGCGATGCATTAGAACGCTTACATCAGCGCGATTTCGAATTGAGCGCCGTGGCGGCGCTGAGTCGCAGTATTTGCGGCGCACACTCGCCGCACGATGCGGTCATGCGGCTCATGCTCACCATTCGCGATCTTTTTGGCGTTGAGGCAGGCACGCTGTACCGGTTCGATCGCCCCGCTAGCCAGCTTGTGTTCGAGGTCGTGATCGGCCCGCATCAGGAAACGCTCTATCAGCAACGCCTGCCGATCGATCGGGGTCTGGCCGGTTGGGTTGTGCGCAATGGTGAGCCGCTGCTGATTCCCGATGTCCGGCGCGACACTCGCTTTGAGGGTATGTTCGATCACCAGAGTGGCTTTCAAACACGCTCGGTCCTATGCGTACCTTTACTTGCGCGCGGCCAAGTGTGCGGTGTTATTCAATTGATCAACAAACTTAACGGTGAGTTCAACGAGCGCGATTTGCTGCTTTTGCGTATTCTGGCCGCGATGGGCGCGCTAGCCGCAGCTCCGGACGCGAATTTGTTTGAGCATGGTCTTGGCGGCGAAGGCCGCTAGCGGTTGTGAGTGATATATGCGGTACTGTTCGGCATGTGGGCAACAACTGAGAGACGACGTCGACGTATGCCCAAGCTGCGCTGCTGCACTAGGGCATAGCTGTCGATCGTGCGGCGCGTATGCGCCCGCCGCGAATAAGTTCTGCGGCCAGTGTGGCGCCCTACTCAATGCCGAGCAGACCGCAACAGCTCAATTGCTCACCGTGCCGCTCGTTCCAACTGAGCCAAGCGAAGGGTCCCGTGCGCTTCACGGCCGGCCCTCTACTCGTGCGGGCCTCGGCACGCGCCGCGAAGTCACCGTACTCTTTCTCGATTTGACCAACTTCACCGCTGCTTCACACAACCTGGACAGTGAAGAGGTCTTCATCTGGATTGACGAGACACTGCGGCTGTTGGCCTCGGTCGTTCATAAATACGAGGGAACGATCGACAAGTTCACCGGTGACGGTTTAATGGCCCTGTTTGGCGCGCCGCTGGCGCATGAGAATGATCCTGAACTGGCCATCCGCGCCGCTCTCGAGATGCAAACCGTCGTTCGCCCGCTGCGTGAGCGGATCATGCAGAAGCATGGTTTTGATTTTCAGATGCGGATCGGCGTAAATGCTGGCCCGGTGATCGCCGGCAACGTTGGCGATGGCGCGCATATGGAGTACACGGTGCTCGGCGATACTGTCAACCTGGCCTCGCGGCTTGAAAAGGCCGCCGAGCCGGGAACCGTGTTGGTCAGCACCACGATCTATCAGCGCACGCAGGCGCTGTTCGATTATGAAATCCTGGCGCCGCTCAGTGTCAAGGGCGTTGGCGAGCCGCTCCATACGTTCCGTCCATTACGTTTGCGGGGGCAGCCTGGGTTGGTGCGCGGCATCGCCGGGTTGCAGGCGCCGATGATTGGGCGCGACCACTTGCTGGCGCAACTCCACGGTACGCTGGATGCCGTGTGCATGTTGGGTCAGCACCGTGTCGCCTTGATCACCGGAGAGGCCGGGCTCGGCAAAAGCCGGTTGGTCGCCGAGTTCCGCAAGATAGTGCGCCAATCCGCCGTGCAATTTTACCAAGGCGCGTGCTTGGCCTACGCTCGCTCCACGCCGCTGTGGGTAATTGCGGCGATTGTGCGCGATATTCTCCGTCTCTCAGAAATCGACCCGCCTACGATTCAGCGTGAGACATTGCGAGCATATCTGAGTCAAAGCGGCTTTGCGGACTATGACGTTCTGCCATACCTCAATAACGTGTTGGGGCTCGAGCAGGATGATCTGGATATCGAGATGCGCCTAAGGCGTATGGATGCATCTATGCTCCAGCGCCAGATTCACGCTGTGTTGCGACAGCTGTTTTTGTTTGAAGCGGAGCGCGCGCCGACGGTGCTCGTCTTCGACGATCTCCATTGGGTCGACCCCGCCTCGCGTGATTTCCTCGAGTATCTGATTCAGACGACCGGCGACGCCAAATTACTGTTGGTGCTTGTCTCACGCGACTCAGAGCGCCAGACGGTTGTTCGGCCGCTGATCGCTGTTGCGGAGAAAGCGCCCGATCGACTCATCGACATTCAACTCCAGGCGCTCTCGGATGCCGAGGGTGAGTTGCTGGTCGATCAACTCATCCGGCAGAATACTGCCGAGGCGCTGGTGATTAAGCAGCAGGTCGCACGGCGAGCAGCCGGCAATCCATTCTACATTGAGGAAATCATTCGCATCTTAATCGACCATGGTGGTTTAACCAATGAGAATGGCATCGAACACATTACTCCTCAGGCTGCGGCGCTATTAGAGAATGTGCCCGAGACGCTGAAAGGGCTGATTCTCACGCGCTTTGACCGGCTCCCGGATTTTCTGCGGCGCACGCTCCAGAAAGCCGCCGTGCTTGGTCGGTCGTTTCCAGCTAGCCTGCTCCAACTTCTCGAAGGGACGAGTCCCGTGGCAATCTCCACGCAGCTGGCCGAGTTGGAGGCGCGCCAGTTTCTGGTAGCCGAGCCGTTTGGCTGGGCCCAAGGTTATGCGTTTCGGCATGTTCTGATCCAGGAGGCCGTCTATGGCACGCTGCTGAAGCGCGATCGGCAGCAGCTGCACGAGCACGTCGCGCAGTTGATCGAGCGGGCCGCATTCTGGCCAAAAGACGAGCAGGTCGAGGTGCTCGCTTATCACTATGCCGAAAGTGCAAACCCCGGCAAGGCGGTGCTATATCTGATCGACGCCGCCGAGAATGCGGCGCGGCGCTATGCGAACGAGACTGCGATTCGGCATTATCGGCGCGCGATATCGCTGATGTCGCCCGATGCCGCGGCCAAAAATGATGATTTCTTTCGCGTGCGGGTGGGCTTGGGCCAGGCGCTCAAATTCGTGGGCCAGTTCTCGGAAGCCAGCAAGATGTTGGGCGAAGGGCTCACACCGCTGGAAGATCGGATCGACGAGCGCGGCACACGGCTGCGGTTTTTCGTCACAATGCTACGCGAGCTTGCTGATGTTCGGCAACGCGAGCGGGCATATGATGCTGCCATAGCACACCTTGAGGTCGGGCTTCAGGCGCTGGGTGATGCCGGCGATCGCGAAGAGCCGGCGCTCTGGCGCTCAGTTATGGATCGCATGGCCTGGATTCGTTTTCGGCAGGGGCAGCTTGACGATGCGCTGGCGCTGGCCAGCGCGGCTACACGCGGCGTACGGCTCGAATATGCCGAGGACCCGATGACGCTCGCCAGCTTATTCAATACAATCGGCGGCATCCACTGGCAACGCGGCGATTTCGCCGCAGCGATTAGCTATGTCGATCGCAGTCTTCAGCTCTACAAAGATCTGGGCTACGCCTGGGGAATGGCGATCTCCTATATCAATCTTGGAATTTTGCACTATACCCGCGGCAACTGGGCCAAAGCAGCTACCAGTTTCGAGCAAGCGTATGTGCTGCAGCGCGACAATGGATATTTGCCTGAACAGGCGTTGAATCTGCATAACCTGGGTGCGCTGCATATCGAGATGGGCGATCACGAGCGGGCCCGGCGCGACCTAGAGACTAGCCGGGCGATCAGCCAGCGTCTCGGCCATGATTTCAGCATCGTTTGCGCGGAAATTGGCTTGCTCAAGCTCGCGGTCGTCCAAGGGGATTTTGCCGCGGCCGAACAGCATGTCGAAACCGTACAAAATCTATTGACGGCGGCCGGAAGCGAGGAGGCTATTCAGGCGCGCTGGCTTATTGCGCTCGTCTGGACAGCGCGCGGCGATCTGTCAAAGGGGCTGGAATGCGCGCAGCAGGCCCTGCAGATGGCGCGCGCGGCTGGTCTCTCGGAGCTCGAATCCGAGTGCTTGCGGGTGCTAGGTGTTGTACGGGTGCGCAGTGGCGACTTAACAGTCGCCGAGGCACTGTTCTACAAATCGATCGCGGTGTGCCGCCAGCGCAACGACGTGTATCGGCACGGGCTGGCGCTGCTCGAACTCGGCCGGCTCTACGAGCAACTGAGCGCGCTCGGTCGATCGAAGCAGGCCGGTGTACAGGCGCTGGAGGCGTATCGCGACGCCGCGGAGCTGTTCAAGCGGCTTGGCGCCAGCTACGATTTTAACCAGGCGCAAAAGGCCTACGATCGTCTGCATAGCAGCTCAAACACACAAAAGGAGGATGTAATTTGGCATAATCAGGAGTTCTTACCTTGCAAGTATTGGCCGGAAACCAAGCGAGTTGTGCTGATGAGTTGACCCTGGTCGGCGTAATCGCTGGCCCAATCGCATATACCACCACATAAAAGGCAAACCTCTGCGAAAGCGAGGGACGCAAAGCCATGGGTCTACGGCCTGCGGGCTAAGATTGCCAGGCTGCCGATGAGTTGTGCGACCCCATTGTCGCACAATCGACAGCTCGTCTGAGATGGACAGGCTGTTCCTTTTCGACTCCAGAAAGGAGTACGTGGATGAGAATCAAGCTTCATATCTGTATCATGCTCAGCATGCTCGCCGCACTTTTGATGGGCATAGCTACCCCCGCCACGTATGCCGCCAAAGCGACCTATGTTGAGCAAGCGTTACTTACGACGCGAGCGGGCGCTGTATCGGTGATTGTTACCGCTACGAGCTCGCAAGTGGCCGCGAGCGCGGTGGCCGGCCATGGCGGGCAGGTCACTTCCAATCTATGGTTGATCGACTCGGTTGCGGCAACGCTGCCGGCGCGCCAGGTGGCGGCGGTGGCGGCGATGCCGGGAGTTCAGTCGGTTGTTCTAAACCACGGACTCAAGAGCTCTGACACCAGCGTGCCGGATGTGCGGCCCACCCATAACAAAAAGGTCTGGCAAGTTGCCTATCCTGTGACGATCGATATCGGCGCGGACACCGTCCAGGACAGTGAACTGCCATCAGGCAAGCAAATCGATGGCGAAGACGTCACCGTTGCGGTGGTCGACTCGGGCATTTATTTTGATAAAGACGTTCGCCGCGAGCTCGGTACGGTGGTGCAAAAGAACTTTCTTGGACAGGCCGACTTTGTGGATAGCATGTGCCGGCCAGAACCGGACAGCAAAAAGGCCAGGATTATCGGAACGCAGGCCGACGGCTACTGTGCGTTGACTTGGCGCGACAGCGCCGATGGCTTCGGACATGGCACGGCGGTCGCCAGCGTTATCTGGAACAACTTCACCGACGACAACACTGGCGTGAAGCTGGGTGTCGCCCCCGGCGCGAATATCTTGAGCGTACGTGTTCTGGATAATGATGGCCAGGGTAGCTACGAGACGGTGATCAAAGGGATTCAGTATGTCGTGCAGAATAAGGCCGCGTACAATGTCCGTGTGCTGAACCTGTCGTTGAGCGCGGTGCCGTCGACGCCATACTTCGTCGATCCACTCAACCGCGCGGTTGAGCGCGCGTGGGCCAGCGGAATTACGGTGCTTGCCGCGGCTGGCAACAGTGGCAGCGCGGCCGAAACGATCACCGTCCCCGGCAATGACCCCTATGTCATCACAGTTGGCGCAATCAATGGTAACCGAACTGCCGGCAACTGGAATGATGATACATTGCCATACTGGACTTCGACCGGGCCGACTAGCGATGGCTTTGCCAAGCCCGACGTTCTGGCGCCCGGCGCGAACATTATCACATTCATGTATAACGGCGGCTCCACCGATCCAGACACCCAGCAATTGGTGTTGACGCATCCGGACTTCTCGGAGACGGCCAATCTCTTTCGGATGAGCGGCACCAGCATCTCGACCGCCGTGGCCTCGGGTGTAGCGGCGCTGATGCTGCAGGCGCACCCGGAGTTTACTCCAGACCAAGTGAAGTTCCGGCTGATGTTTTCGGCTCGACCTGCGCTGACGGACCAAGGCGATCTGGTGTATAACATCTTCCAGCAGGGTATGGGCCGGATTTGGGCGCCCGACGCGGTGCTAGGTGACTTTCCGAGCGATGGCCGGGCGAACAATGGGATGGATATCAATGCCGATCTTTCGCACGGGTATCAGACCGCTGCTGATCTGGCGGCCCACTACCAGGGGCCGATTCGCCGGCTGCTGAGCGACGATGGCCAAACGTTGCTCTACTACGTCGATGAGCCGGATGGCCAAGTGTATGCTCTGGGCGCTGCGTCTGCGACGGGCATGGGCTGGCTGAACCCGGAAATGCTCGCCAGTGGGCAGACCACTTGGGCGAATGGGCAGATCGCCTGGGGCAGTCGGATGATCTGGGCCGGCGGCATTGTGTGGCCGACCCGCATGATCTGGGCCGGCGGTATGGTCTGGTCGGAAAGAATGATCTGGGCAGGGCGGATGATTTGGGCCGGTGGTATAGTATGGCCAGGGCGAATGATCTGGGCGGGCGGTATGGTCGAGTCAGGGCGGATGATTTGGGCCGGCGGTATGGTCTGGTCGGGCCGGATGATCTGGGCTGGCGGTATGATCTGGTCGGGCGCGCTTGGAAGCCACGACGGCGCCAATGCTGCCACAATTGTACCGATCAAAGCAGGTATTACGGGAACTTCAGCAACACGCTGGGTTACCGAGAAGTAGCCGATCGCCCAATCTAGAGATCAGAGGGCTGGAGCGCGAAGCGCTCCAGCCCTCGTGGTGTTTGTTGAAAGGAATTATGGAGCTAGTGCGACTGATGCGGTCGTTTGTGCACGCCGAGCGCAAAATGTGGTAGAGTATCAACATCTTGTCGTAACAGACTTCCGTCTGACGAGAGGTGAAATAAACCATGACTTCCGATGAGCTGTTGCCGTATTCAACCGATCGCGCTTCGTTGGAGCGCGACACCGAAGTGAGCTTTTTTGTCGCGGGCGGGCCTGGCGGTCAGCACCGCAACAAAGTCGCGACCGGCGTGCGGTTGGTTCATCGCCCGAGCGGGTTGGTTATCACCGCGACCGAGCGGCGCTCGCAAGCAGCTAATCGCGAAATGGCCTTTGCACGGCTGGCCGAGCGCCTACACATGCTCAACGCGACGCCGACAGCGCGGATTGCGACGCGCCCAAGCCGGGCGGCGCGTGAGCGCCGTCGAGCGCTCAAACGCCAGCGCTCTGTGGTCAAGCAATCGCGGCGCTCGGTGCGCGACGAGTAAGCTGTTCTAGGGGCGCCTGGAATTTGATAGCATGTGGATACAAGGGATATCGGCCCAGTGAAATGATCAGCTGAGCGCTGTGAGTAGTGATACGCCGATCTTGTTGCTAAATCGTTATCGAACGTGAAGAGATAATTACTCTATTTGGTCCCGCAATGTGTATATTAAGTGCAGCACTGATCACAGCCCATGCATCCAAATGAGCGTGGGTGCGTGGTGCAATCAGTGTGGGGTGGTCTTTGTTCCTCCTGGGCGGGTCGCCGTCGTGCCTCCAGCAATGAGGCGCGGCGGCGATTCGTCGATTCATGGCGCGTTTGAGGCTGGCAACAGCATGATCTTGTGGCTTAAGCAGCTACGCGTCAGCCATCCCATCCCATCCAAGTGCACTCACCTCCGTGTCCAGCGCCGCGGCGGTTTCCCACAGATCCATGAGACGCCCGCGCGCCTGCGCGGCAGCAGCGGTAGAAGGCGGCAGTGCAGCGACCACGGCGTCGAGCCGTTGCCCAAAGCTGTCGATGAAATTCTGCGCGTTGGCGAGCAGCGGGTGGCGCCAGGCCAGCGCGTAGAGCTCGACTGCGCGCTCCGTGTGGCCTTGTTCGGCCAGCATCAGCGCGATCGCCGGCAGGGCGAGGAGCAGCGGCAAGAACGCGTGCTGCTTGACCGCTGTCTGGATCACCTCCAGCAACTCGGCCTGCGCCCGCGGCCTATCGTCCAGCAGCCAGTGGGTATACCCAAGTTGTGCCAGTGGCCAGCCAAGCAGCCCCGCATTGCCGCTCTGCTGGTGGAGCACCACGCTTTCCTGGAGCAGCGCCTCGGCCTCGCGGTACGCTCCCAGCGCCAACTCGACCCAACCAGCGTAGTGCAGCATAAAGGCGAGACCGCTCTTTGCGCCACGCAACTCGCGCGCCCGTGCTGTGGCCTGCTGGCTCAAGGTGCGCGCCGTTTCATACTGCCCCGTTGCCAGGAATGCCACCGCGAGCCAGCTCTGAGCATACACACTCATTGCGCGGTTGCCTAGATTCTGGTACAGGTCCAGGCTTTGCCTAAGCACGCTACACGCCTCGTCATACTTCCCGGCGTACATGAGCATGATAGCCAGCTCGCCCAGTCCAAATGCACGGTTGGCGGAGTCGCCAGGCTCCTCTTGCAGGGCGTAGCTCTGCCGGGCGAGCGCCTCCGCCTTGTCGACCTGGCCGATATCTGCTGCCACATGACTGTCCCAGATGAGCACCTCCGCAACCCCGCGCCGATCACCGCAGGCGGTCCGAATGGCTAGACTGGCGCGAAAGTGGTGGCGAGCCTCGGCGAAAGCACCCTGGTAGCGAGCAAGGTCGCCCAGCCACAGCAGCACATGGCTCGCCTCCCAGCGCCGGCCGAGTGCCTGATAGAGTGTCAGACTTGCCTCGAGGTAGTGGCGCGCGTCTTCAAGCGGACCTTCGGAGGCGACGAGTCCGAGCTGCAGCAGCACGAACGCGCGCTCCGCACGCGTATCGTACGCCGCCGGTGAGCGCTCCAGGAGCGCTAGGCTCTGCCGCAGCAGTTGCTCGGCGCCTGCTATGTCGCCCTGCAGCCGCCGGAAGTTGCCCTGCCAGGCGCGGATCATCGCCAGGACGCGGATGGTCTCGCCATTGGCTAGCTGCGCTTCGAGTTGTGCCGCTGCGTTATGATAGGCTTGCTCGCCATCATCGAAGTAGGCGTGCCACTCATAGAAATAGCCGAGGCCATCAACTGCCCGCGCGAGGAGATCGACGCGGGCGCCCTTCGCCGCCCATGCCCAGGCTGCGCGCATATTTTCGCGCTCGGCGTCGAGCGCTGCCAGCGCGGCCTGCTGATCGAACCCGGACAGCTCAGCGCCATGATGCTGGACGAAGGCACAGTAGTAGGCTGCATGCTGGTCGCGCGTCCGCAGCTCGTCCCCTGGTGCGGCGGCCAGCTTTTCCAGCCTGTATTGCCACAGCAGCTCGTGGAGGGTATAACGACCGCGCCCTGCGTCATAGGACAGCAGTGACGCGCCGATCAGCGCCTGCAGTTGCGGGAGTATTGCCCGTGTAATAGCTTGCAATGCTTGGAAGGTGCCGCCACCGCGGAAGATCGAGAGTCGGGTGAAGACTGCTTGCTCGGCCGTACTCAGCCGCTGGTACGAGGTATCGAAGACCGCCCGCATACTGCGGTGGCGCGCTGGCACATCGTGTAACTCAGTTGCCAGCAGGTCGAGGCCATGTTCGATCTCCGCCGCGATATCGGACGGCGCGAGGGTGTCGACCCAGCCGGCGGCCAGCTCGATCGCCAGTGGCATCCCATCGACCATACGGCAGATGCGCGCCACCGCATCCAATTGGTCGCGCGCGGGCGCGAACTCAGGCCGCAGCTGCCGGGCGCGCTGCATAAACAGGGCCACAGCGCTGTCGCGAGATGGAGTCGCGGTACTGGGCACATCTAAGCCGCCAAGCGAGTATACGTGCTCCTCGCGCAGCTTGAGGCGCTCGCGTGAGGTTGCCAGGATCGCCAGGCCCGGCGCGCTGCCGAGCAGCGCCGCCACCAGATCGGCAGCGTCGCCGGCGCCTGCTGCAGCGCTGCCCAGCAGATGTTCAACGTTGTCAAGAATGAGCAGAAGCCGCTTGGCATGCAGATAGTCGAACACTTGCTGCCGGGGCGAGCGCGCCGGCAGCTTGCCGCTATCGAGCGGTAAGCCCAGCACCTCGGCGAGCGCGGGCACGATCCGTCCTGCGACGTCGAGCGGCGCCAGCGGAACGAAGCAGACCCCGTCAGGGAAACGGTCCGCTGCGAGAAACTGCTCGGCTAGGGCGATGGCGAGGCGGGTCTTACCCATGCCGCCGGGACCAGTGATGGTGACGAGCCGCGTGGTTGGGTCCACGAAAAGCGCGTCAAGCGTGGACAGCTCCGCGGTGCGGCCAATGAGCGGCGCGAGTTGCTGCGGCAGTTTGGCATGGCGCTGTGCCGCAGCCCCGCGCGTGGCAGCCGTCTCGTCGCCAGCGACGGCGCGAGCCGTGGCGAGAAAGGCCGCGTGCTCGTCGCCTACCAGACTGAGGCAATCGGCGAACTGCTCGGCGAGCTGCCGCGAGGGCCGGCGCACTCCCTGCTCGATTTTCTTGATCGTATCGACGGCACAGTAGGCCTGCTGCGCCAGCGCTTCCTGGGTCAGGTCGTGCGCCTTGCGCAGCCTTTTCAGCAGCCGACCAAATGAGAGATCCCTGTCCACGGTTTGTCCATCCAATTATCGCTGCGACCGAGCGTCGGCCCAAGTATACCCTATTGGTTGGGGGGACACCACCCGCGCTGTCCTCCTTTTTGTCCTCGTTGTCCCCTCACCAGAAGAGGGAGTGTGTGGTTTACTACGCTCAGAAACAAGCGATAGCATGGGACGGCCAACTTCGTGTGCTGGAAATTGTGAATGTATAGACGGAGGTGGGCCGGCGAGAAACAACGCATCGTATTGATTTTGACGTTAGAGGAGGTTGAGGAGGCAGGCAGCGTGGTCTTGCCTGAGCAAGTGCGCTTTCTGGTCGGCGAGTGTGTCCAGGCATGGAATGGTGAAGCGATGGGCATCAGTCGGCGCTGGGTTGAAGATGCTGTTGGTGAGGTCAGGGAAGAGCATCGAGCCGCCGCACGCCTGGCACTGCTGACGGCGTTAGCATCCTAATCAGGTCGATGCGAGCGTCGTCGAGGATTTTCAGTCGCAATACCCAGATGATACTCAATTGGTTGCAGCGACAGCCTGGGGGAGCTTGACTGCGGCGCGGCGTGTCGGCGTATGGTTGGCCGAGCCATTCGCGATGGCGGGGAGCGAACGATGAACGACTTGTCCATAATCTTTATGAGGAGAAAACGAGGAGCAACTATTCGATTACCTTGTTCTTCCACATCGTCGGCGCGCTGGGTTTTTTCGTGGCGCTTGGCGTGGAGTGGATGAGCGTGCGCCATTTGCGGCGTGCCGCAACGGCTGAGCAGGTTCGTGAGTGGATCCGCAGCTCCACAGGAGTACGGCGGTTGGGGATGGCCTCTATGATGGCGCTTCTCGTCTCTGGCTTCTCCATGATGGCGATAGCCCACTCTGGCGGGGCATGGGTTATCGTGGCGTTTTGGTCGCTCGTTCTGCTGTCGATACTCGCCGTGGCGCTCTCCTTCCGACGGATGGCGGCCATTGGGCGGGCCGTGACCACGGAGGATGGGCCGGTGTCTCCCGGCCTCCGCCAGTTGTTGCACCACCCACTCCTGCGGATCGCCATCCAGACCCGCGTGGCGATCGCCCTAGGCATCGTCTTTCTGATGACGGTCAAACCGAGCCTAAGCGGGTCGCTGCTTGCCATCGGCGTAGCCACCGTCCTTGGCCTTGCCTCAGCCCTACCCATGCCGGGTCGTGAGCGAGCAAAAGAAGAGCCAGCCACTTGACCGCTGGCGATGATGGTCCGGAGCTTGGAACGAGCGCGTATGTCGCTCGTTCTAATGACCATGGGGGAAGCTGAGCACTTCTACAGGAAAAGCGATTTGTCATAAGCAATCGTATTGACTTTTTTCGCCCTAAGCAGCCAAAAACCTATACAGAGACAAGCGATGCCATTTTCGGCCTCTATTTGCCAGCAATCTTTGACATAACTGTCGAAATCTGGTATACTATGCCTGTGTTGAATTGACTGAATTTGCGAACCACACCAAGGTTTATCTTGCTATAATCGCCAGGTGGAGGGAGCGCCCGCCAGCTGGTTTTTTGATCTCACCGAGGGCCAACGAGAATCCAAGATGGAAACAATTATTCAAGCCGTTTCGCGGCCGCCGCGGAACATTGTGCATATCAAGCAGTTACAGGCAGCGAGCCGCCGCCTCATGGCGATCCCGCGCGATCCTGAACGCCAGCGCTATCTGGTCGAAAGCGCGAGCCGAGCGGGGCAGTATTATGAGGTCGCGCTGCAGCGCGATGAGCTTTCGGGCCATTGTACCTGTCCATGGTCGCAGCATGGCGGCATTAACTGCAAACACGTCTTAGCGGCCCTGCGCACCGAGTATGAGCCGTGGGGAGCGCTTTCGTTCTGGCCGACCCCTGATGCGGCCCGACGACAGCACCGCCGTGTGCTACCGGGCGAACGCCTGTATGCGACTTTGCGGCCACGTCGCCGGCGCTAGTATGATTATAAATTGCAGATTGTATATTGTGTTGCGCTCAGATCAATCTGATCGGCACATGCCTGCAGGCTCAAAACTCGCTTGAAATTGCGCTAGTCAGGGATATATCCCGCATGCTGTTACGACCTAGGTTTGTCATCGCTCAGATAGTGCTGGTGGTACTGTTGATCACCAGTTTATTTCCCATCACAGGGCCAATGGGTCGGACAGATGCGACGAGCAAGGTGGTGAGCGCCCAATCGCAGCATCTGATGTATTTACCGCTGATACGCGGAATCCCACTGCAGCCTAGCGCCATTTCGTATTTTGGGATGAATCTGTATCTCACCAAGGTTGAACGGCGTCGGGCCGGCGATAATTTGCTGGTCTTGGCCGACCTCGCCAAGCAGGCCGGTGTGAGCTGGACACGCGAGGAACTGGTCTGGTCGCTGATCGAGCCGAACCAGAACGATTTGCGCCCAATCTACGATGCTTCGCTACGACTGGCCGCGCAGAAGGGTTTCGGCATCATCGGTATGCTGCTGACAACGCCAGAATGGGCGCGCGACCCCAGCTGCCGGCCGCAGCGTGAGACGTACTGGTGCCCGCCGACCGACGCCAACACGTATGCCCGATTCGCCGCATGGATGGTCGAGCGCTATGACGGCGACGGATTTCAGGATACCGCCGGGTCGCCACGAATCGCCGCGTGGGAGTTGTGGAACGAGCCGAACGATGCTGGTAACTGGGCCGACATTGGCGCGGATGGCGATGCCCGCAAGCGTCGATATGGCGAACTGATGATCGCGGCCTACGCGGCGATCAAGGCTGCCGACCCAACCGCAACGGTGCTGATTGGCGGGACGTATTTATTCGATCAGGGATGCGCTGGCGGCATCTGCGATGGGATCAACTTCCTCAGCGGGCCAGGTGGCGTGTTTCGCCAGCTGCCACAGGCGCGCCAAGCGTTCGACGTTTTTGCGACGCACCCGTACGCCACGCCGACCGCGCCGGACGCTCTGGGCATACCACGCATTGTGCTGATCGAAGGGACGACGCGCGCGGCGCGCGGTTGGCTCGCTAGCGCCCCGATCGGCCGGCCCGACGCGCAGCTGTGGATCACCGAGCTGGGTTGGTGTACGACGCCCGGCAACTGCCCCGGCATACTCCCGGTGAGCGAGGAGCAGCAGGCCAACTATCTGATTCGCTCAATGGTGATCGCGCAGCAGAACGGCGCCGAGCATGTGAGCTGGTTTCAGTTTGAGGATGCCTTCAACGACCCGAATCGGCTGGCCGGCAATGCCGCGATCGTGCGGGATTACAATGGCCAGACCTACCCGCTCAAGCCGGCCTATGTTGCCTATCGTACGCTCGCGACACAGCTGCGCGACGCCGCCGTGGTTGGGGTCGGCCCAGTACACACCCATCAATTTGATCCGAGCCAGCCATATACGAATAGCGGCGGCACCTATGATTACCGCTACCGGCGCGGCACGACAATCATTGATGTGTTGTGGCGGCCGAATGACACCACACAGGTGAGCTTCCCAGTAACGCCTGGGCAACCGATCACGCTGGTCGATCGCGATGGTGCGCGAACGGCGCTGGTGCCAAGCCGTGGCGCGGTCCAACTGACGTTGTCGGAGCGCCCAATTATTCTGGTGCAGGGCGCCCCCGCGTAGCATTGCAGATTGCGAGAATCCGCGAATTGCGCGAATACCGGCGAATAGTTGGTCATATATTCGTGGAGATTAGCGTCATTCGCGGATAGTTCCCAAGTATTCGACCGTGGCTTTAGTGCATCTCACCAGCGCGGCAGCATGCGCTTCCAGCCCGGCTCGATCTTCTGCATCTCGATCTCGTCGTCGCGGTGCTGCAGCCCGCAGGCCAGGTATTGCGCGTGCATGCGTTCTAATGCGGCGTGATCGAGCTCGACGCCCAGGCCGGGCGCGTCTGGTATGGGAAGCGCGCCCTCATCGAATTGGAGCTTGCCACCGACGACGATCTCTTCATCCTGCCAGGGGTAGTGCGTATCGCAGGCGTAGGTGAGGTTTGGCACGGCGGCGGCCAGGTGCGTCATTGCGGCGAGCGAGATGCCCAGGTGTGAGTTGCTGTGCATCGACAGGCCGATCCCCCAGGTGCGGCAGATCCGTGCTAGCTCGACGGTGGCGCGGAGCCCGCCCCAGAAGTGATGGTCGCCCAGGATGATCTGCACGCTGCCGAGGCGAATGGTGTCGGGCAGGTCGGCGAAGCTGACGCAGCACATATTGGTGGCCAGCGGCAGGCGGGTTTGTTTTGCCAGGGCGGCCATCGCTTCTTTGCCGGCGACCGGATCCTCATAGTATTCTAGCAGGCCATCCAGCTGGCGTGCATAGCGCAGGCTGGTATCGAGCGACCAGGCGGTGTTGGGGTCGATTCGCAGCGGCACACCGGGGCCAAAGGCGTCGTGCAGCTGCTTGATTGTGCGAACCTCTTGATCGGGCGGGAGCACGCCAGCCTTGAGCTTGAGCGACTGGAAGCCGAAAGCCGCGACCATGGCTTGGGCTTGCTCCACTAGCGCTTCGGCGGTGAGCGCCTCGCGCTGGCGCGCGGCTGGCCAGCCGGATGTGGCAGCGGGGTCGTTTTCGAAGCCCCACCGCCCGCCGGCGCCACTGTGTTTGTAGAACAGATATCCGCTAAACGGCACGGCGTCGCGTACGCGCCCGCCCAGCAGGTCGCAGACCGGCCGGCCGAGCGCTTTGCCGATCAGATCGAGGCAGGCCACCTCGATCGCGCCGAATGTGCGCGCCGGCGAACTCAGCTTGCCTTCCCACGGCGTCGCCCCAGCCACACCAACGGTGCCGCTGCCCCAGATTGTGGATTCGAGGTCAGCCAGCTGGAATGGATCGCGCCCGATCACCAGGTCGCGCACCGCTTCGAGGTCGCCCACCACCGCAGCACCGCCGTGGGTCTCACTCACGCCGCTGATCCCGTCGTCGCTGACGATCTCGACGATCGTGCGGAGCGCATAGGGCGCGTGTAGCCCGAAGGCGGCGCGCAGCGGCGGGTCGCCGAAGGCGATCGGCGTGACTCGATAGTCGACTATCTTCATGGACTCTCCGTAGGAGCCGAGGATAGAGGATAGAAGATAGAGGATAGCTACCAGATCGCTATCCTCTATCTTCTATCCTCAATAGCATCAGCCCTTCACGCTGCCGGCGGTGAGGCCCTCGACCAGATAACGCTGGGCGTAGATATAGATGACCATCACCGGGATGGCCATGAGCAGCGAGGCACTCATGAGCTGGCCCCAGGGGTAGATATCGCCGAAGACCAGCAGCTGGAGGCCGACCGGCAAGGTCTTGAGATTTTCGCTGGTGATAAAAACGAACGCGAACAGGAACTCATTCCAGGCGTTGGTAAAGGCAAACAGTGTGACCGAGAGCAGCGCTGGCGCGGCCAGCGGCAGGGTGATTCGCCAGAATGCGCCCAGCCGATTGGCGCCGTCGATCATCGCCGCGTCCTCCAAGTCTTCGGGAATCGAGCGGTAGTAGCCTAGCATCACCCACGTGGCGAAGGGCATCAAGAATGTTGGATAGGTCGCGATCAGCGCGGCGCGGGTATTGATGATGCCCAAGTTGACCAGGATCTGATAGAGCGGGATGAACAGCAGCGAACCCGGAAGCAGGTAGGTAATCAGCAGCAACGTGGTGAGCGTGTTGGCGCCCAGGAACTTGAGCCGTGCCAGCGCATAGCCGGCCAGCGCCGCGAGCGCGACCGAGAGCACCGTACTGGATGTCGCTACAATTACGGTATTGCGGAACCAGGTCAGGTACGGCGTATGCTGCAGCAGCGTCTGGAATTGTGAGAATGTCCAGGGCTCGGGCCAGAAGATCGAGCTATACTGCTGGATCTGGAGGTCGGTCTTGAACGAGGTGATCACAATCCAGTAGAACGGGAACAGCACGAAGAGCAGTATCGGGAGCATGAGTAGCGAGCGTACCACGACGCCGAGCCGTTCGCGCTGCGAGCGTTTGAGCAGTGGCTGCACGCGTTGTTCCACCGGTCGGTTCGCCTTGAGCGCGGCGCCGAGCGCGGCGAACAATCGCGAGACGCCGTTGGCGAGCAGTTCGAGCGGCAGAAAGATCAGGCCGAGCAGCGCATCCAGCCCGCGGCCGACCCAATCGAACGCGCGATCGACGCGGGTCTCATCGGTTCGGCTGGCTGGGTCGCGCCGCATAAAGCGGGCCAGCACCAAGATGAATAGCGCCAGCACCGGCGCCATGCTGAAGGCAGTAGCGGCGCCAGGGCCGAAGCGCAGCCCGACGATCGCCTTCTCGTAGGCCAGGATCGAATACAGCCGCGTTGCGCCGCCAGGGCCACCGCCGGTCATCAGGTAGACCAGGCCAAAGGTATTGAAGGTCGAGATCGTCGAGAGCAGCAAGGTAACGATAATCACATACTTCAAGCCAGGCAGCGTGATATTGCGAAAGCGCGTGAGCGCGTCGGCGCCGTCGACCTCGGCGGCCTCGTACAGCTCGCGATCGATCGCCTTAAGCCCGGCGAGCAGCAGTATGGTGTAGAACGGAATGCCCTTCCAGATATTCACCGCGATCACGCTGGGCATGGCCAGCTGCCGCTCGGAAAGCCAGCCGCGCGGGTGATCGATCAAGCCCAAGCTGAGCAGGATTGGGTTGAGCCCGCCGAAGATCGGGTCGAAGATGCTACGCCAGGCCATTGCAGTGACCACCTCAGGCACAATCCATGGCAGCAACATGAGCCCGGTAATCACATTGCGAAACGGCAACCGGCTATTCAACAGCAGCGCGATACTCATGCCAACGATGAATTTGCAGACAACCGAAGCGACCGTGAAGATGATCGTATTGTTCACCGAGCCGCGGAACTCGGCGTCGCTCAACAGGCGTATATAGTTCGCAAGACCGACGTATTGATTGCTGCGGGTGACGATATTACGAACCGTGAGGCTGAGTAGGATGGCGTTGATAAACGGCCATAGAATCAGCCCGGCCATGATGATCACTAATGGCAATACGAACGGCAGCGCCACTTTCCAATCCGGCCCCAAGATAGCATTGAGGCGCCGAGAGCGGCTCGCGGAGCTGCGCTGGACAAGCGCCGGTACGCTGGTTGTGGCTCGTTTCGCCATAGCTTCTCCCCCCTTTGGGAAATTGAAGATTGCAAGTTGCAAATTGCAGATTAAGTATTCCTCAATCTGCAATTTGCAATCCTTCGACTGCGCTCAGGACAAGTCTGCAATCTGCAATTTGGTTAGCTTTGCGGCAGCCCACCCTCCTCAAAGATCTGCACGATCCGGTCGTGCGCGTCTTTGACGGCCTCTTCGGGGCTCATGGCGCCGGAGGTGACATTTGCCATCATCTGGCTGGGGATCGACGCTGCGGATATGCCGTCGACCGCGGCGTTCGGGTCGGCTGGATAGGAGGGTCCGGTGTATGCCTCCGGGTTGAAGATGATCTCCTTGAGGATGGCGAAGTTCGGGTCGATCTTGAGAATATCGTCGGTCCATTGGTTCTTATAGGCTGGCAAGAACAGCCCACCGCCCTCCTGCGCCATGGGATTGAAGGTTTGCGGGTCGATCATATGCATGATCACCTTTTTGGCCGCGTCGATATTCTTAGAGCCTTTGAAGATCGTAAACCAGCCGCTGGCGCCGGCCTCGAGCAGCTTGCCGTCATTGGTCTTGGGCTTATGCAAAATAGCAGTATTCCCAAAGACTGGATTCTTATCCTTCTTGGCCTTGGCGTACACGCTGAAGGCATTCTGGGTCAGACCGATCGTGCCGGCGAGGTAGGCCTCATTATTGCTTGGGTCGGTCCAGCTCTCGATGCCGGGCGGGAGCATCGCCTTATACTTGTCGCCGGTGTAGGTCTCCTGGAGCCACTTGACGGCCGCGACCGTTTCGGGCGAGTTGAAGACCACCTTCTTGCCGGTCTGATCGGTATAGCGACCGCCGAAGGCCTGGATGACATCGATAATCAGGCCTTGGCCATCGCCGCTCTTGTTAACCGTCAGGCCCCAGCCCCAGACCTTTTTGCTGGGATCGGAGATCTTGAGCGCGGCATCGCGACGCTTATCGAATGTGTCAAGCGTCTGAACATCGATCCCGGCGGCGTCGAACAGATCCTTGCGACCGAACCACCCGCCGCTCTGGCTGATAAACGGCACGGCCCACCACTTGCCGTCGATCTTGGCGTTCTTCTCGGCGGTGACCGGCACGATATCGCCATACATCTTCACCAGCTCGTCAACCACATCGGAGACATCCTCGACGATGTCGAGCGAACGCATCTGCGGGATGCTGAGCACATGGTAGGCCAGGTCCGGCGGGACTCCGGCTTGGACGGCGGCCTGCATCTTGGCCATGAAATCGCCGAATGCCTCGGGGTTGGCGGTGGAGATGTCGAGCTCGATGCCCAGAGTTTTCGCGTATTCGGTGACCGCGTCGCGGAATTTGACTTGGACTCCCTCGAAGTATTCGGCGCGGTGGATGACGGTGAGCTTGCCGGCTGATCCCTCGGGCAGTGGGAGCGGCGTGGCGGTTGGCGCAGCAGTTGGTCCGGTGGCGGCGGCGGTTGGTGCAGCGGCGGCGGTAGCTGCTGGAGCAGCGGTAGCAGCCGGCGCGGCGGTGGCGGCAGCGGCGGCCGGGGCGGCGGTAGCGGCGGGTGCGGCGGGTGCGCTCGTTGCGGCGGGCGCTGTGGGGGTTGCTGCACCACATGCGGCGAGCAGCGCTGCGCCGGCGCCAGTCAGCGTGGCGCGCAAAAAGGCGCGCCGAGAGAATCTGGGGGTCGAGCCATCACGATCCATTGCTTGTACTCCTTCGTTTCAGCAGTGCCAGCGGTGGGGTATTTGGTTGTGGACACAGGCGATGCGGCCATTATAACATGAGATTTGCGGATGTCGATAGCATTGGATCCAGCATTGGGTACAGGTGGTATAATCGGTTTGCAGCGGTACTTTATCTTCTTCTTGAATTTGTTTTTGCGCTCTACGAGCGCAAAAACAAATTCAAACAAAAGTAAAAGTTCGTGCTGTCGCAAGTAGCAAAGCTGCTAAAGGCGGACGTCCGCCTTTCCGATCGATCATCGCTTTGAGAAGGAGCACACGCTATGGCAGCGAGATCCGAGGATCATCTGGATGTTACCCTCCCGGTACCGCCGATCGCCCAGGCGTTGCCGATCAGCGGCCCGCCGTTTACGCGGCCCGACCGCGACCTGATCCGGCAACTGTACCAGGTGGGCAGCGCCACAGCAAGCGCGCTGATGCATAAGATGGGCGTGCGGCACACCTTTATCCAGGGGCCGGTTCCACGCCAGCCGGGCGCCAAAGTGGTCGGGCCGGTCGTAACGCTGCAGTTTATGCCGCAGCGCGAGGACGTGGCCTCGGGCCTCGGCCAGGAGAATATCGAGAAGGTCAGCGCGCTGTGGGCCGTATTTGAGACTGTCCAGCCCGGCGATATTCTGGCGGTTCAAGCTTTCGGCGACGACTACACCGGCTGTATGGGTGAGATGCTGATTACGTACTTTAAGGGGCGCGGTGGCATTGGCGTGGTCGTCGACGGCTGCATTCGCGACTGGCCGCGCGTGCGCGAGATCGGCGTGCCGGTTTGGACGCGCGGCTTCACGCCAAACTACGCCTCGCAGGCCAGCCTGTTCCCATGGGCCTACAATGTGCCGATCGCCTGCTCGCGCGTGCTGGTGCTGCCAGGCGACATCATGATCGCCGACGACGACGGGGCGGTGCTCATTCCTGCGCAGATGGCGCCGCTGGTGGCACAGTACACGATCGAGCATGAGGAGTGGGAGGTATTCAGCCGAATCAAGCTTGCCGAAGGGGGCAGCTTGCGCAAATACTACCCGCTCAACGAAGAGGGCTGGGCCGAGTATGAGGAATGGCGCAAGACGCAAGCGTAGAACAAAGAACAAAGAATAAAGAACAAACAGCATGGTAACATATTTTGTTCTTTGTTTCTTGTTCTTTGTTCTCCTTAGCAGATGAGGCTATAGTATGAAGATTACAGCGGTTAAGACGGCGGCGACGCTCGGCCATGGTATGCATCTGTGGGTCAAAGTTGAGACCGACGAGGGCATCACCGGGCTGGGCGAGTGTGTCCATGGCGGGGTTCAGGCGATCGCGATCATCGATCAACTGCGTCCCCAACTGATCGGGCGCGATCCGTTCGCGATTGACGCAATCTTCGAGGAGCTGCGTCGCCGCCACGTGTTCGACGGTGGTTTTGCCGGCGCGCTGATCACCGCGCTCACCGGCATCGAGATCGCCCTCTGGGATCTCAAAGGGAAGGCGCTGAATACGCCAATCTACGAACTGCTCGGCGGCAAGTTCCGCGACAAGATTCGCGTCTACGCCGACTGCCAGGTCGAGCCGAGCATGGACTTCGGCGAGATTAAGCGGGTGGTCGACGGCGTGCTGGAGCGCGGCTTTACCGCACTGAAGATCGACGTAGATATCGGCGCCTACACCGGCGACCGGCGGCGCGGCGCGGGCGTAGCCAAGGACCCATTTAACTACACCGCGGACGAGTGGGAACACGAGCGCATGGTCCAACTAGTCGAGATGGTGACCGCCGCAGCCGGCAAGGACTGCGCCGTGGCGGCCGATGTCCATACCCGCCTGGACGTGACCAGCGCGATCCGTCTGGTGAAGGATCTTGAGCAGTTCCACCTGCTATGGCTCGAGGAGCCGGTGCCACCCGAGAACATCGCCGCGATGCGCGAGGTCAAGCGGGCGACCAGCACACCGATCTGCGCGGGCGAAAACCTGTACCTGCGCCAGGGCTTTCGTGAGCTGATCGAGCAGCAGGCGGTCGATATCATTATGCCCGATATCCCGAAGTGCGGCGGGCTTTCGGAGTGCCGCAAGATCGCCAACCTGGCCGAGATCTACTACATGCCCTTCGCGCCGCACAATGTCTCATCGCCAATCGGCACAATGGCCTCGGCGCATGTCTGCGCTAGCGTCCCGAACTTCCTGGTACTCGAATTCCACTGGTTGCACCGCGACTACTGGACTACGATTATTACCGAGAAGGAAGACATTATCAAGGATGGCTATATTAGCCTAAGCGGGCGGCCGGGAATTGGGCTGGAGCTTGACGAGGCGGTGGCGCGGGCGCATCAGTATTCGGGAACCACATGGTTCGAGTAATTGCAAATTGTATATTGCAAATTGTTGCATTGAGTAAAGACAATTTGCAATTTGCAATTTAAGCAGTTAGCCGGCTATTCTTCGATACGGCGGAACAGCCCCGGATAATCCTGCACCAGCCCATCGGCGTCGACCGGCAGATCGGCGGTGAAGCCAGTGGAGCGCGCCTCGAAGCGGTAGCGCGCGATATCGCCGGCCAGGCGGGTATAGCGCTGCATCTCGGGCTGCACCGTCAGCGCCGGCAGGTCGATATAGACCACGGTAATATCGGCGCTCACGCCGGGCGATAGCAGCAGGCGGCGGATTGGCAGGCTGTTGGTGAACGGCGTGACCGAGATGTCGATATCGAAGCAGCCGGCCAGGCCGGGTAATTCCGCGCCAGTGTCGTCGGCCCAGTGGCCCGCACCGTCGCAATACAAATCCAGGCGGCGGTTGGCGCCGTCGAGCATGTCGATCCGCACTGCGCGGACGCGCCACTGCGGATCGCACTGCACGGTGTAGCGGGCGCGGAACGGCGCGCCGTCGGCCACCCCGATGATCACGCCGTCGGCCAGGATGTCGCCGGTCGCGTCGGTGAGGCGCAGATGCTCAAGCCCCGGCCCATCCCAGGGCATCCAGAGAATGTTTCGTTCCATCACTGTGCATCCATGATATCACGGGCGGCCCAAGAATACAACGCTAATCGGCCGTGGCGTCGGCCGAGCGGTAGCGCGGCTTTGCCGGCGGCAGTAGATAGAGCACCGAGAGCGCGACGCACACAACCATGCCGGCGGTGCCATTCCAGAGCGACAATAGAAAGGCGGCCAGGTAGAATAGATTGCTCAAGATGAACTGGCGCGTCAGCCCGCGCACAAACTGCGGGTCGAGGTCGCGGTCGATCAGATGATGCCCGCGGCTGGCGTAGAGCCACATCAGCAGCCAGGCGATCGCCGGCAGAAACAGCGCAAACGTATACAACGTCACCGCGGTCTGGCGTTGGACGGGGTGGTCAATGTATTCGGCGAGCACGGCAGTGGGGAATGGCACGAACGAGATGAACATCAGGAACAGCACGTTCAGCAGCACAAAGTAGTGGTCGGTGCGCTGGTAGAGCGAGAAGATGTGGTGATGATTGGCCCAGTAGATTCCAATCGTCACAAAGCTGAACACATAGCCAAAATACGATGGCCAGAGGTCGAGCAGTGCTGCGGCGAGGCTGGTTGGCTCAGTTGCCGTGCCGCCGGCTTCAAGCACATGCGGCACGCGAATCTCGAGCACCAGCAGCGTGATTGCGATCGCGAAGACGCCGTCGCTGAAGGCCTCGATGCGCTGGGTGGTGAGCTCGTGTTGTTTTTCGTTATGTGACATTTACTTCCTCTAAAGCACTCTCCGTACTTAAGCCATCCCGCCTCCATAGTGCGTAGTGTGTAGGGACGCGATATATCGCGTCCCTACACACTACATTAAGTGGAATGGTTGTTACTTTCGGGTTCCTAAAAACTCTGTGTGCTCTGCGCCTCTGTGCTGAATTCCAGCCCACGGGTCAGCGCCGCGACGATCGCATCGACGTCGTAGACGCAGCCGCCCCAAGTGCCGCCGCCGGCCTGTTGGAGCGCGGCCCACAACCGGGTGTCGTCCGGCAGCGCCGGGTGTGGGGCCAGATCGCTGCGCGGCGGGCGCTCGGCAAGCACACGCTCGCCTTGCTCCGCGCCGTAGACCGTCGCGCCCTCGCCGATCAGGTTGACACTGCCGGTGAGGTTGAGCCGGTCGATCACAATCTCGATCAGGTCGCCCTCGCGCACTTTGCCGATTGGCCCACCGGCCAGCGCTTCGGGCCCGATATGGCCGATGCACGCGCCGGTGCTGACGCCCGAGAAGCGCGCGTCGGTCAGCAGTGCGACCTCTTTGCCCCAGCTCAGGTGTTTGAGCGCCGAGGTGACCTGGTAGATCTCCTCCATGCCGGTGCCAAGCGGACCGCCGCAGATCAGCACAACCACGTCGCCGGCTTGCACGCGCTCGGGGCCGTGGCTCTTGATCGCGCGGACGGCATCGCGCTCGCGCGTGAACACGCGCGCCGGCCCGCGCTTGCGATACACGCCGTCGGGGTCGACGACGCGCGGATCGATCGAGGTGCTCTTGATGACGGCGCCCTCGGGAGCTAGATTGCCACGCGGGAAGGTGACGGTGCTGGTCAGGCCTCGCGCGCGCGCCTGCTCAGGCGACATAATCACATCGTCGGGATCGACGCTGTCGCGGGTGGACAACAGGTCGCGCAGCCGGGCGCGCCGCTCGGAGCCGGCCCACCAGTCGAGCACAGTGCCAAGCTGCTCGCCGCTGACGGTCAGCGCTTCTTCGTGCAGCAGGCCAAGTCGACGTAAGTGGAGCATAACCTCCGGCACGCCGCCGGCTAGGAACACCCGCACGGTTGGGTGGTTGCTCGGGCCGTTGGGCAGCACGTCGACAATCCGTGGGATGCGGCGGTTGATCGCGATCCACTCGTCGATAGTTGGGCGCGGCAGGCCGGCGGAATAGGCGATCGCCGGGATGTGCAGCAGCAGATTGGTCGAGCCGCCGAACGCCGCATGGACTGCCATCGCATTATGAATCGCCGCGGGCGTCAGAATGTCGCGAGTCGTCAGCTTGCGCTGCTGGAGCCGCAGTAAGGCGCGGGCCGAGGCGCGCGCGAGTTCGAGCCAGATTGGTTGGCCCGAGGGTGCCAACGCCGAGTGCGGCAGCGCCATGCCCAACGCCTCGGCCACTACCTGCGCGGTAGCGGCCGTGCCGAGAAATTGGCAGCCGCCGCCGGGCGAGGCGCAGGCCCGGCAGCCTAGCTCGGCAGCCTCTTTCAGCGTCAGCTCGCCATGGGCGAAGCGCGCACCGATCGTCTGGACTCGGCCGGCGTCATCACCCTCGATTGGCGGCAGCGTCACACCGCCCGGCACCAGGATGGTCGGGAGGTTGGGCGTGCCGGCCAGCGCCATCAGCATCGCCGGCAGCCCCTTGTCGCAGGTCGCGACTCCCATGACCGCATGACGGGTCGGCAGCGAGCGGATGAGGCGGCGGAACACCTGCGCGGCGTCATTACGATACGGCAGACTGTCGAGCATGCCCTCGGTGCCCTGAGTGCGCCCATCGCATGGGTCGGTCACATAGCCGGCAAACGGGATCGCCTGGCTGCCACGCAGCTCGCGAGCGGCCGCCTCCATCAGCAGCCCGACCTCCCAATGGCCGGTGTGGTAGCCCAGCGCGATGGGCGTGCCGTCGGGGGCGCGGATCCCGCCCTGGGTGCTGAGGATGAGCACCTGGGTATGGTTGAGCTCGGCGGGATCCCAGCCCATGCCGGCATTCTGGGTCCAACCGAAGAGATCGCCGCTGGGTGAATTCAGTAACTGATCCTCGGTTAAAGGTAGCGCGCCTTGTGGGCCAGGGGCGCTGCTGATCGGGGCGGCGCTTTCGGTGTAGAGATCGTCGAGGGTATGTGCCATAAGGCAACTCCTGTGTGCTTTTATAGACCACGGATTGTGCCGATATAGCAGATTCACGCGGATTTTTTCAAATTGAATCTGTGAGCATCCGTCAAATCGGTGGTCTATACTCGGCTTGGTTTTGAGCTAGCGGACAGCCAGCAGTATAGCATAGCGATTGCGTTGCGCGGGCGGTTCGGCAGCGGTATAGTATATCCTAAAGAATCCGCGTAAATCCGCCTAAATCTGTGTGAATCCGTGTCCTATTCAGGTGCTGTGATGGAAGCGAAAACGATCGGGATTCTGGCTGGCATGGGGCCGCGCTCGACCGCGCCGTTCGTCGATTTGGTTGTGGGCGAGTGCCAGCGACAGTATGGCGCAACCTACGACGACGAATTTCCGCCGATGATGATCTACGCGCTACCGACGCCGTTCTATGTCGATCGCCCGATCGATCACGCGGCGCTGCGTGCTGCGATTGTTGCCGGGCTGCGCCGGCTGGCGGGCACCGGCGTAGCGCTGATCGCGATGCCGTGCAATACCGCGCATATCTACTTCGACCAACTGGCCGCCGCGATCGACGTGCCGCTGCTCAATATGGTCGATCTGGCGCTGCGGGCGCTGCCAGAGGATGCCAGGCGAGTCGCGCTGCTTGCCACTCGGCCCACCTCCGCGGCGCGCGTATACCAGGATGTGCTGGAGCAAAGCGGGCGCACGGTGTATCTGGATGAGCCGCTGCAGGCGCAGGTCGAGCGGCTCATCCAGACGATCAAGACCGCGCGGGATCGTCGGGCCGCAGTCGAGCTATGGCGCGATCTGCTGGCCGCCCTGGCCGCCGATGGCCTTGATACCGCGCTGCTGGCCTGCACCGATCTCAATGCGGTCAGTGCAGCGGTGGGCGTGCCGCTCACATTTGTCGACGCGACCGCATGCCTGGCGGCGGCGACTGTGCGCGAGTGGCGGGCGTTATAGCAGTCAGGAGTATGCAGCAGCCAGTAAGCAGTAGGGCATATCGACGCTGCAGCTGATGCGTAATAGGCGATTGGCAGTAGAATAGGCGTTGCAGGTTCCCAATTGCCGAATGCTGATTGGCGACTGGCGACCGACGACTGACGACTGACGACTGGCGACTGGAGTAGAGCATGCCAACATTTCACTTTATGCAGGTCGACGCGTTTACCGATCGGCCGCTTGGCGGCAACCCGTGCGCGATCGTCTTCGACGCCGATTCGCTCGACGACGCCACCATGCAGGCGATCGCTCGCGAAATGAATCTCTCGGAGACGGCATTTGTCGTGCAATCGCGTATCGCCGCTGTCGGCGCGCGCTATTTTACGCCGGCCGAGGAGATCCCGCTCGCCGGCCACCCGACGATCGCGACAGTGTTTGCGCTGGTCGAGACCGGGCGACTGGCGCTGGCCGGCGAGCTTACGACGATCACGCTGGAACTGCGGGTCGGGCCGATTACGGTGGAGATCCATGCGCGCGGCGGCCGTGTGCAGAGCGTGGTGATGGCACAGAAGCAGCCCCAATTTCTGCGCACCTACGCGGCGGCCGAGGTGCTGCCGGCCTTTGGGCTAGCGCCGGAAGACGCGCGGCCGGGCGTCCCGATCCAGACCGTCAGCACCGGCACACCGATGATCATGATACCGCTGCGCGACCATGCAGCCCTGCGGCGCGCGCAGCTCGACATTGCCGCTTACAACCGGCTGCGCGCGGCGGGCGATTTCTTCAGCCCGCATCTCTTTTGCCTAGGCGGCGCGACTGCGGCTGGTCACACCTTCGCACGGCAGTTTGGCACCCCGCCCGATACGCTGGAGGATCCGTTCACAGGTTCGGCTACCGGCGGCATGGCGGCCTACCTGTGGCGCTATGGCCTGATCGATCGGCCGCGCTTTGTGGCCGAGCAAGGACACTGGATGCAGCGGCCCGGCCAGGCGGATGTCGAAATTGTTGGGCCACCGGATGCGATTGTGACGGTCAAAGTCGGCGGCAGCGCGGTGACCGTGCTGCGCGGCGAGTTGATGATCTAATCCGCTCGTCACATGTCCGGCGCCCTGATCGTGGTATGGTGATGCGGGGCGCGCCGCGCCGGCGCACAAGCCTTCATACGATCTCCATAAAGGTGCGCTATACTGCCGGCATGGTTTTCAGCCTTTGCCAGCGATCGGAGCAGCGCCATGCCTAATAGCACGATCTGTCTCTCGTTCGATTTCGACGCCATGTCGGTCTGGTTTAGCTACCCCAATGTCACACCGGCAATGCTCTACCGCGGTGAGTATGGCGCGCGCGTCGGGGTGCCGCGCGTGCTCGAACTGCTGCGCAGCACCGCAATTCCGGCCACGTTCTTCATCCCCGGCCATACGGTCGACTCGTTTCCCGCGGCAATCGGCGCGATTCTCGAAGCCGGCCACGAGGTAGGCCATCACTCCTACGCGCATATTGACCCAAGCCTCCAATCGCCCGACGACGAGCGACGCGATTTGGAGCGCGCGCTGCAGGCGCTCGATCGTATTGACGTTGCGCCGCAGGGCTACCGATCGCCCTCGGCCGATATATCGCCCGCGACGCTGCCATTGCTCGAAGAATATGGTTTTCGCTACGATTCGAGTCTCATGGCCGACGACTTTCGGCCGTATCACCCGCGGATTGGCGATCAAGTGTCGCAGCAGGAGCCGCTGGTCCCCGGTCGTGCGGCGCGGCTGTGGGAGCTGCCGATGTCGTATGAGTTCGACGATTGGGTCCATTTTCAGTTCAATTTCAACCCGTATCGCAATGGTACGTCCGCGCCCAGCAAAGTACTCGAGATCTGGACCGCGGAGTTCGACTGGATGCACAGCCACGTCGACGGCGGCATTCTGACGGTCGCGCTGCACCCGCAGGTGATTGGGCGAGCGCACCGCATCGCGATGCTGGAGCAGTTCATCGAGCACTGCCTGCGTCACGCCGACGTTCGATTTCGCCACATGTCCGAGGTCGTCGACGAGCTTGGAGAGACGGCTGAGATATAACATGACATAACAACCAGGAGACCGAGGCACTAGACGCGCGGCGCTCGTTATCTACCCTGGTTAGCAGCTGTAACCGCTGATTTTCCGTTGCAGTAGCTGCAGTGATATTTTGCAGTGGGTGCGTGAAAGCAGGCTTTCGCGCGGCACATGAAGAGGATCCCCTTGGGTATTACAGTATAGATAGGGTGGGACCCACCGAATGGAAATTGATAGTGTGGAACGAGCGAAGCTCGATGCCTTCAGTGACAATCATTGCACGCACCTGCGGATCGCATAAGGCTTTCAGCTCTTCTATGCGCTCGTCACGATACATCGAAATCAGGTCGTTCGCTTCGCCTGGGTGACAGCCTAATTCTGTGATACCGGGCGGTAGCGCCGCCAGGATGTTGATCAGTCGGTCGATACTGATGCCCTCAGGAAGGGGTACGCCTGTCCCAGTCTGTCCATAGAAGTCCCCACAATAACGAATTTCCGAGCTGTAGTGCCGCAGAGGAACAGCGAGCTTGCGGGCAGTCTCAACCAGCACCGAATGTACCGGCTCCCGGCGATGGAGGTGCTGATGCGAGTCGATGTGTGTAGGGTCTCGACCGACAAGCCGGCCGAAGACTGCGAGCTGCTCAGAGAGCTCGCTTGCCAGCGCTGCAGGGTCATCCGTCGGCACTACCTTGTAGAGCGGCACCCAGGTTTCGTCGCGGTAGATCCATTCGCCGAGATCGAAATGGAGGCCAAGGCTGAGATTCGGGTGCCCGCGGCCGTAGGCCGCGGCCTCAGCCGCCGCCGGCCAGCGTACCATCAGGCTGGCGCTTGTCACGATGCCACGTTCGTGCGCAGCAATGACGCCCCGGTTCACGCCGGAACTCTGGCCGAAATCATCGGCGTTGACGATCAAGTACCGTTTTGGCGGCAGCATTTGGCCCCCTCGGCGATCGATAGCCTGTTCGTCTTACAAACCAAGCTTCTCGGCCAGGCGTAGCGCTTCGCTCAGCCAATCCTGAGCCTGATCGGGTGGCGGCGACCACTGCGGCGCCCAGCCCAACCACTGCACCGCCAGGTGCAGATGGCAGCAGTCGAGCGCAGCCAGGAAAGCCTCCGGCGCTGGTGGCCAGCCGCCTGCTGGTGCCAGCGCGGCATGGTAGGCCAGGGCCAGGTTCTCTTTTTCCTCTTCGGTCCACATACCAGCTGTCAGTGCCGCCAAGTCTACCAGGCCCAGTCCGACTGCCGCCATCTCCCAATCGACAGGACATACGCGCAGCTCGCCAGCCGCCTCCTGCACGAGCACATTTGAGGCGTAGAACTCGCCGTGGATAAACGTCGTCGGCAGCGCCACCAAACGCTCGACGACCTGATCGTAGCGCGCAGCCAGCCATGCAACGCCGCGACGCGCCTTCCCTGACTGCGACGGCTCGGCCAGCTGCGCAAACTCCTGCGCACGGCGCAGCCAATGCCGATAATAATCGCCGTCGTAGTTCAGCAGGTGCATTGCCCGCGTAGGCAGCGCACTCTCTCCAGTGTAGCGAGCGTGCATGGCCGCCAGCCAGCGGGCCACCTCTTGCCAGATCGGGAGGCCGACTTGGTACAACTCCAACCCCGGCACGCGCTCCAGGAAGAGCCAGTAATGCCCAGCCTGCTGGTCAACCGCAGCTCCATAGCAGGTAGCTGTGCCAAGCCGGGCAGGCGCCAGGATAGTTCGGTACGTCTCGATCTCGCGCAGTGGATCGAAAAGAAAGGCCGGCTTGATTGCGGGCGCGCGCCCGAGCAATCCCTGCTGGCCCACATTCTTGAACATGAGCTGTAACGACGTGCCATCATCTAGGCACGCGTCGAGCTCCTCGAGAGCGAAACTGGAGCGATAGGCAGAAGGACGCCGATCCAGCGTGGTGATGCGGCGCCGCGTGCAGAAGTGGTCGCTCAACACATGTTCCAGCACCCCGCGCAGTTCGGCGCTGCTGACCATTGTCCCCGTATCGTCGTCTGGCTGGCTCATGATATTGCCCCGATACGTTGCAATAGTCGGGTCAGCACTTTGTCCGAGTCGAAATGCTCCTCGGCGATGGCGCGCGCCGCCAGTGAATGCCGCGGGTAATCGCACTTCAACGCCTCGATGCTCGCGAGCACCCCGTCGCGCGTCTCGAACGCGAACAGCCCTGCCCCCGTCGGCAGGAATCGGCTGAAGCCAGTTTCCTGTGCGATGACCGGCCGGCCCGAGGCCAGGTAGCATACGCTGCGGTCGCTGAACCAACCGCAGCGTGCGGCAGCGTAGCCGCTCTTCGCGATGCCGAACTCGGCCTTGGAACCCTGGATAAATCGCTGGTAGTCGGCCGGCGTACACGCAACTCGCGTCGGTTCCAGGAGATGCCAGCCGTTGCTCGCCAGAGCTGCCAGGTCCCTCGATTCATCCGGATGGATAGCGAGCGCCAGCATGAACTGCTCCTCGGTCAGCATCGGCAAATCGATGAACTGGCGCAGAGCATGCGCCTTCTGGCCATAGAACACGCCAGCATGCTCGATCGAACCATAGCCGCGCCAATTAGCGACGGTGGTGAGCGCGTCATAGGTCACACGCCCGGCCACAGGCCAGCGCGCCAGCACCACCGGCTGCAGCGTCGTGATCCAGCACCGCCCGCACGTCGGCACGTCGCAGCCGGGCCCACCGATCGCAAGGCCGATCGTCACGAAATGCGTGTGGCCGGCGAAGCGCATATCGATGCCCTGCGCCGCGTGCCAGAGCTGGACGAAGGCCGGGTCGACGTCGAGGTAGACTCGCAGCGGGATATCGCGCATCAGCGTTTCGTCGGTCAGCATGCCTGAGATATTGATCAATACGTCGGCGCGGCGCGCGGACTGCCGCAGATCGGCGTACGGCAGACCCACGGTCTGGTGCGTGCCTGCTAGGAGCAGTGCCGAGCTCTGCTCGAGGCCGAACTCAGCAGCCACCTGGCGAAAGTAGGCAGCGTTGATCGAGCGAACTAGGGGCACCTCGCTTGGTCGTAGCGCCGCCTCCGGTAGCTGCTCGACGAAATACACCTCGTGTCCCAGCCGCTTGAGGCCGAGCAGGTACTGCAACACCGCCCAGGTTGCGCCGCCCTGCTGCGGGACGGCCGCGATCATGCCACTCAAGAGGATTGTAAGCTTCGTCGGTTCCACGGCAGTTCATTCCGGTGCGCAGACAATCGTCTTCGGCGTATTCTTCAATTCGATACCGGTCCCGGCGATCTTGACCCGAATGATGTGTGGCCGCCCATCTTTCAAGCGCGCCGGAAGAGCATAGACGAAAATGTGCTTGCCGTTGCCCTTACCTGCCTCGAGGAGTGATTGATGGAACTGGTTGGCGGCGACCGTCGCCAGCAGCGCGTCGCCGTCGTAGATATCCACGTCGACCGGCTCATCCGGCCGCGACCTGTCCCAGGCCCAGCCGAAAATCCCCGTGCAGTCGGATCTGCCGTGGGCGCCCTGGTACGCAGGCGTCGCACCGTTATCGCTAATTGCCTTGGGGGTGTTCTTCAAGTCGACGTCCGTGCCCGAGACTTTCACCCGGATCGTATGCGTCCGCCCATCCTTCAAGCTCGCGGGAGGCGTGTAGACGAAGCCGTGCTGGCCGTTGCCGATGCGTCCATTGAGGAGATCTTGACGAAAGGTGTCGGCGGTGACCGTCGCCAGCAATGTGTCCCCATCATAGATGTCCACGTCGACTGGCTCGTTCGGCCGCGTGCTGTCCCACACCCAGCCACTGATCCGCTCGCCGGTCGCTCCCTCGTGAGAACCCCGATAGCGCTCTGAGGGATTGCTTGGCGCGATCGACTTCGGTGTGTTCTTCAAATCCACATCAGTACCAGAAATCCTCACCCGGATCACATGTGTCCGCCCATCCTTCAAGCTCGCGGGAGGCGTGTAGACGAAGCCGTGCTGGCCGTTGCCGATGCGTCCATTGAGGAGATCTTGACGAAAGGTGTCGGCGGTGACCGTCGCCAGCAACGTGCCGCCATCGTAGATGTCCACATGGATCGGGGTGTCCGGCCGCGTGCTGTCCCACGCCCAGCCACTGATCCGCTCGCCGGTCGCTCCTTCGTGAATACCTCGATAATCAGGCGCAGAATCGCGAGCGGGGCTCGGCGCGGGCGGCGTGTCTGGGCGGATGCTCGTGTCCGGCGTGTGGAGATCGCTGGAAGAGTCTGCCCCGGATGTATGCCCACCAGAGCGCCATAGACGTGATAAGCGCCTAAGCATTGCTCGTCTCCCCTAGGGTATGCGCCGAATAGGGTGTGATTAATGTCGGGCGGGTTGTAGGTTCCACTGTTGCATTCCTCCGTTCTTCAGGAACGACTCATCGATCGAACGGGATAGAGCCCCCTGCAAAGATCAACTTATGTGCTACCATTCTACTCTATGAAGATGACGCTTACCGCCATAAAAGAGAGACGCCGGCTGGCTATTACGATTCTATGGTTGATTATCATTCTAGCCGGGCTGGTGATCATCCCTCGATGGAGAGCGGCCGAGAGGTCTTCTATAGACGTCAAGATCATCGGGCCCGAGGAGGTCGTCTTCGACTGGAGCAAGGATGCCTGCGAGTCCAATGACTTCCCGGATGTGCCTGCAATGGCCTTTCGAGATGTCAGTGGACGTGTCCAGCTGATCGCCTCCCACTACATCTCTCGCCGTATGATCGGTCCAGATCTTAACCATCTCACACACGATTGCGCTGTGCTTATGCGCTCAGATTACGATCCCGATCCCGCCAGGTTCGCCGACCGCGAGTGGATTCACTCCGTCTATACCCTGGATGGCATGACTGTCTTTGCGCTTATTCTCAATGAATACCAGGGCCACACACACTACGGACAATGCCCTTCTGGGATGTACCGGAAATGCTTGTACAGCTCGATCACCCTTGCCATATCACATAACGGCGGAGATTCTTATACTCATGCTCAGCCACCGGCCCATCTCGTCGCCAACCTCGCATATACCTATGTGCCGGACTCCGGCCCCCTTGGTGTTTTCAATCCCAGTAACATCGTTCACAATAATGCCGACGGTTACTACTACACCCTGCTTCACCTGGAGCAGTATCGGGCCCAACCCTGGGGCACTTGCGTGATGCGCAGTGCCAACCTCGCCGACCCCACATCCTGGCGGGCCTGGGATGGTACAGGCTTCAATGTCTGGTTCATCAACCCGTACCTGGAGCCGACCACTTCCCTGCAGCGCCACCTCTGCCAGCCTGTCTCCCGCAATGAGATTCAGAAAATGTCGGAGAGCCTGACATTCAACATCTACTTCAATCGCTTCCTCTTGGTCGGTACCGCAGGAACCCGTGACCCCACTACAGGCCGGGTGGTCTGGGGCATCTACTATTCCCTCTCGGATGACCTCATCCACTGGACTCCACGTCGGCTCATCATGGAGACAGAAACGCTCTGGACGTACCAATGCGGCGACTCTAACCCCATCCATTATCCTGCAATACTCGACCCCAATAGCTCGTCCCGCAACTTCGAAACCACAGGGAAGCAGGTCTACCTCTATTTCACCCGCTTCAACTATGCCTCCTGCAAGATGACCTCTGATCGAGACCTTATCCGCATCCCGATCGAATTTTCCCGGTAATGGGCTCATGGTGCGAGGCCAACGTCTTCAATCAACCGGCCCAGCACCTTATCCGAATCGAAATATGTCTCGGCGATTGCACGCGCGGCACGACAGTGCCCCTCGTAGTCGCGCGCGATCTGCCTGGCACCGTCGATCGCCTGTTCGAGCGTACGGAATGGCACTAACCCTTCGCCGGCCGGGTAGTTGCGGCTGAAGCCGGTGTCCTGCACCAGCGCAGGCTTGCCGGATGCGAGGTAACGCACCGTTCGATCGCTAAACCAGCCGCTCGCGGTTTCGACGTAGATCCCCTGCGCGACCGAGAACTCGGCGCCGGATGTCTGGACATAACGCCGAAACGCGGCCGGGTCGGGCGCAGCTGCCTTGGGGTCGACGATCCGCCAGCCGTGGCCGCAGAGCATGTTCCTGTCCTTCTCGTCGGCCGGGTGGATATCCAGCGCGATCTCGAACGCCTGCTGCGCGCGCTCGGGCAGCTCGACGAACTTCCGCCACTCGTGGATCTTCAGCCCGAACGCGTGGCCGCCGTGCTCGACCGGGCCATATGGCCCGCGCCAACTCGCGACGGTCGTGAATCGATCGGAGGCGCCTTCAGCTGAAACGGGCCACTGTTCCAATACGACCGGCTGGCGCGTCGGGCGCCAGCGAATATCGCCGGTTGGAATGGGACAGGCGGGCGTGCCGATGTTCTCGCCGACGGTAAAATAGAAGTCGTGGCCGGCGAGTCGCGGCCCGGTGTTGCCGGCGGCGTGCCAGAATTGGGTGAAGCCGGGGTCGAGGTCGACATACGCTTTGCGGCGCAGGCGGCGCATCAGCGGCGCCATGGACAGGTGGCCGCTGATGTTGACCAGCAGATCGGCCGCCTCGGCGAGGTCGAGCAGCTCGGCATAGGTCATTCCATGGATCTGCTCGCCATTCTCGTAAATCAGCGCCGCCGCGCCGGAGAGGCCGAACTGCTCGGCGATCCGCTTGAAATAGGCCAGGTTCACGCAATTGTCAAATGTGGTGGCGGCGCCGGCAGCGTCGATGCAGGTCTGCTGGCCGATCTGCTCAACGAAGTACACGTCGAAACCGAGCTTCTTGAAGCCCAATATCCAGCTCAGTCGGGTCCATGCCGCGCCGGCGTTGCGGTTCTTGTTGGCGATAGCGCCGCTTACAACGATCATCGTCATCTCAGGCGACCCCCAACTTGCCCAGCAGTTGGCTCAACACCTTGTCTGAGTCGAAATACTCCACGGCGACTGCGCGTGCGGCCTGCGCTTGGTGGGCATAGTCGCGCGACAGCTCTTCGACCCCAGCGAGCGCCTCTTCAGGGGTCGTGAACGTCAGCAGTCCCTCGTCCGTCGGGTATAGTCGTTCCAGGCCTGTATCTTGCGCCAGGACCGGCTTTCCGCTTGCGAGATAGCAGGCGCTGCGGTCGCTGAACCAGCCGCTGTTAGCCTGCACATAGATGTTTTTAGCCGTCATGAACTCAGCCCTGGAACGTTGAATATACCTCTGGTAAGCCCACGGGTTGCCCGCGACCCCTTTCGGATCGACCAGTGTCCAGCCACTGGCCTCGAGCAGCGCCCGGTCGTTTACCTCTGCCGGGTGGATGTCGAGCGCCAGCTGAAATGGCTGCCCGGCCAGGCGGGGCAGCTGAGCGAACTTGCGAAATTCATGCACGCGCAGGCCGTAGGTCTTGCCTTGGTACTCCAGCGGGCCGTAGGCGCCGCGCCAGCTTGCGATGCTGGTGAACCAGGCGCCGACATCGCTGGTCTGCACCGGCCAGTAGTCAAGGACGACCGGCGGCCGGGTGGTGATCCACTCCAGCCCGCAGGTGGGAATTTCGCAGCCGGGTTGGCCGATGTTCTCGCCGATCGTCACGTAATCGTCGTATCCCTGGAACGGGTCGTGCAGCCCTAGCTCCCGCCACATCTGTCCGAAGCCCGGGTCGATGTCGAGGAAGACGCGCCGAGGCGCGCGGCCGAGGATCTCCTCGTCGGCGAGGTAACCCATCACACTCAACAGGAACGCCGAGCCTTTGACCCGCTCCAGGACGTCCTGCCGCGAGAGGCCCACCCAGCGCTCGCCGCGGTTGTAGATTAGCGCAAACGCGCCGGCGAGGTCAAATCGCTCCATAACCTCCAGCGTGTAGCGCAGGTTCAGCGATTGGTCGAGCTCACAGCGCCGGCCAGCGGCGTCGACACACATGGCCGGATCGAGCTGGTCGAGGAACAGCACATCCCAGCCGAGGCGTCTAAAGCCCAGTAGATATTGCAGGAAGACCCAACTGTGGCCCGCGTACCTTGGCTTCTGCGCCAGCGAGCCCGCGATCACGATTGTTTCGGCCATTGTCCTCGCCTCCGGCGGATTCCGGCTCCGTTAACCGGTAAATGATGCAGCGTTCGTCATGCCAGATACGACGATAGTGCGTGTCAAGATGTTGTTGAAATTCCCTATAGTGCTCGAGCCACCAGAAGGCGGTGTTTGGAAAGATCAGGAAATTACTGCCCATGGCTCGCAGCGCTTCCAGGTGGACGATCGCTGCGGCGCTGTCGGCCGGATAATAACCAGCATACGCGCCGTCCTCATTCTGTGGGAAGTGCTGCCCGCTCCGGATATCCAGCTTCAGTAGATCGTCGTCGCCTTTGCTAACAACAAGCACGCTGGCGTCAGGTGGCAGCGTGGCGCGCACAACCTCGTGAACATGACTGATCAGTTGCTGGTAGCCGATGTATTTACTAAGTTGCTCGTAGCTGGTCGGCTGATTCGGCACCAAACCTTGGTTCGATGTAGGAAATGTGGCATGTGGATCCCAGTTATGCTGTGGTGATGCCGTGATCTGGTTAGACATGGGAGCACCAATAGGAAGAGCAGTTCCATTGTGTTGCAGTGTTGCCGTGGCTGCTCGACTTGTGTCCACGGAATTTGGGGAATGGCCGTTCGTAGCAGGCCGCAGCATCATGAGATCGTCCCCCCGACTCCACCAGTGTTCGATCCATTCCGCAATTACTTCCAGCGCGCCCAGATATCTCGTCTGTTGTTCTACAGTCTGCTGGAGGCTGGCTATTTCGCGCTGCGCCACTTCGTTCTCCTTGGCCAGTTCCTGGATACGGCGTTGGAGTTCAGCCTGCTCCATAATCGTCTGTTGCAGTTCGGCAACTTCACGCTGCGTGGCGTCCTTTTCCGTATTGAGGCCGCTCAGCCGTTGTTGGAGTGCTGCGAGCTCACGCTGCGCGGCGTCTTTTTCTATGATGAGGGTCTGGACGCGCTGCTGGAGTTCAGTTTGGGCTTCAACTATCAGTCGCAGTTCGGCGGCTTCGCGCTGCGCGATATCTTTCTCTGCAGTAAGAGCGCCAAGGTGCTGCTGGAAACCTACAAGCTCACGCTGCGCGGCATCTTTCTCTTCAGCAAAGATCTGGACGCGCTGCTGGAGCGTTTCAAATGCACGTTGGGCAGCGTCGCTCTCTTTCGTACGAATGTCAAGACGCTGCTGGAGTAGCTCGCATTCGCGCTGTACAGTTTCTTTCTCAGCGGCAAGGGCCTCGAAACACTGCTGAAGCTCAGCGCGACTCTCAACGATCGGCCTCAGTTCGGTGGCCTCGCGTTGTGCGGCATCTTTCTCCGCAGTGAGAGTATGGACACGCTGCTCGAGCAAGTCACACTCACTCCGGGCAGCATCTTCTTTCGTGGCGAGATCTTGGATGCGCTGCTGGAACTCCTCAACAACCGACCGCAAATCGGTGGCTTCGCTTTGCGCCACGTCCTTCTCCGCTGTAATCGCGTCGAGACGCTGCTGGAGGACAGCAAGCTCACCGTGCACGGTGTCTTTCTCGGACACCAGCGTGTAGACACGATGCCGGAGCCGCTCAAGCTCGCTTTGCATATCCTGCCTCCTCTGTGCCCCTGGATAAGCAGCGATAGCTGCGACAAGCCCGCGAGGATAATACCCGAGAAGCAGCTTCGCTCCCTGCAGCACCTGCTTCCATTGACGTTCCCGTAAGTGAGTGCTTACCTCATTCACTAGTTGCGAGCCATATGACGCCTTCCAATGTCGCATTCCGTTCTTATAAGCTTCGCGATGTAGTTTGTCCATTTTCCGCACATGCTTCCACTGCGAGCGCAGCACCGCTACTGTCGCCGTTAACATCAATGCGGCATTGCCAGTCATGTTCGTGCTGTGTCGGCGAGATTCGGCTATCACACTATCATGGCAATAGATTGGGAAATCCCGCGTAATGCGCATGTAGAGATCGTAGTCCGCTACAGGACACACGGCTCGATCGAATCCCCGAACATACTCAAGAGCGGCGCGCCGATACAGAACCACCCCCGACATCCAGATGTAGTTGTCCCGCAACAATTCGAGATAATGGTCTTTCTCAACAAGTGGTTGTCGCGCGTCGGGAAAAGGCGATCCATCGTGCGCGATAAAATCGCAGAGACCTGCGGCAAAGGCGGACTCCGGATGGGCATTCAGACAGTTTAAATTGGTTTCAACTGCGTTGGGCAGCAGGCGGTCGTCGGCGTCGAGGAACACCAGGTAGCTGCCACTGCTGTGGCGTAGTCCGCTGTTGCGCGCTGCCGCCAGCCCGGCATTCTCCTGCCGCAGATACCGCACCCCCGGATAGCGTGC